>Ga0067045_1027489_pt1 | contig 112857 bp, 103 predicted proteins | sample TerdegcTABiofilm_FD_59184 | JGI IMG/M metagenome (GOLD analysis project Ga0067045, IMG submission 59184) | Combined Assembly of (Gp0054472, Gp0054536) Wastewater bioreactor microbial communities from Singapore -Terephthalate degrading...
ACAATGTGAATTTAAGTGTAGAGTTGATAGCACCGATAGCGATGGAAGAGGGATTAAGATTTGCGATAAGAGAAGGTGGAAGAACAGTAGGTGCAGGTGTTGTTACAGAGGTGCTGGAGTAAAAGATGAGAGATATAATACTGCTTCAGTGTACTGAGTGTAAAAGTAAGAATTATTCAACAACCAAGAATAAGAAAACTACGCCTGATAAATTGCAGTTAAAAAAATATTGCAGGCACTGTAGAAGACATACATTACATAAAGAAACAAAAGCATAAGAATAGGCCAGTAGCTCTAACGGATAGAGCACCGGACTCCAAATCCGGGGGATGGGGGTTCAAATCCCTCCTGGCCTGTTCATTATGTTTTTTGAGGTGAACAATGATAGCAAGGCTTAAAAATTTTTTTAATGAAGTAAAAATAGAAGCAAAAAAAGTTAACTATCCTAAAAAAGATGAAGTAATAGCTTCTACATGGGTAGTTATTGTTACAGTAGTTTTAATTTCATTTTTTCTCGGTTTAATAGACCTTGTACTATCAAGAATTATAAGTGCATTTATTGGGTGAAAAATATGGCAAAACAATGGTATGTTGTGCATACGATGTCAGGTTTTGAAGAAAAAGTAAAGGCTTCAATTGAAGAAAGAGTTAAGACAAAAGGACTTGAAGATAAAATTTCAAGAATTTTGATTCCAACTGAAAAGATAATTGAAGTCAAAGGTAAAAAGAAAAAAGAACAAGAAAAGAAATTTTATCCTGGATATATTCTTGTAGAAATGGAACTTAATGACGATACATGGCATTTAATAAGCACGACTCAACGGGTGACAGGGTTTGTTGGCGGTAAAAAACCTGCACCTATCCCTCAAGAAGAGGTTGAGATGATTCTTCAGCAACTGGAAAAAGGCAGAGCTCCTCAAATAAAAGCTCATTTTGAAAAAGGAGAGACTGTTAGAATTACTGATGGTCCATTTACTAATTTTACAGGATATATTGATGAAGTAGACTCTGAACATGAAAGAGTTAAAGTTATGGTAAGTATCTTTGGCAGACAAACGCCTGTAGAACTGGCTTTTTCACAGGTTGAAAAGGTTTAAAGGAGGAATAAAATATGGCAAAAAAAGAAGTAACAGCACAAGTAAAACTTGTTATACCAGCAGGTAAAGCAAATCCTGCACCACCTGTAGGTCCTGCACTTGGTCCGCACGGCATTAATATTATGGAATTTTGTAAGCAATTTAATGCTCAGACACAAAATATGGGAGATACTCTTATCCCTGTTGTATTAACTATCTATAAGGATAGGTCATTCACTTTTATACTTAAAACTCCTCCAGCATCTGAACTTATTAAAAAAGCTGCTGGAATAATAAAAGGTTCTGGTGCAACAGGCAAGGAAAAAGTAGGTTCTCTTACAATGAAGCAGGTAGAAGAGATAGCAAAAACAAAATTGCCTGATTTAAATACAAAATCGCTGGAAGCTGCTATGAAAATGATAATTGGTACAGCAAAAAGCATGGGTGTGGAGATAAGGGGGTAAAATAAATGGGAAAGAAATTGGTTGCAGTAAAAGAAAAAATTGATCTTCAAAAAGAATACACCTTTGATGAAGCGATAGATATTTTAAAAGAAAATAGTTTCACAAAGTTTGATGAAACAGTGGAAATGTCAATAAATTTAGGAATTGATCCCAGAAAATCTGATCAAGTTGTGAGAAACACCGTTGTTCTTCCTCATGGAACAGGTAAGGAAGTGAGAGTTTTAGTTTTTGCTAAGGGGGAAAAAGAAAAGGAGGCAAGAGAGGCAGGAGCTGACTATGTTGGAGCTGAAGATTTGATTGAGAAAATTCAGCAAGGTTGGCTTGAATTTGATAGAGCCATTGCAACGCCTGACATGATGGGACAAGTTGGTAAGCTTGGTAAAATCCTCGGACCGAGAGGGTTAATGCCTAATCCTAAGCTTGGTACAGTGACTTTTGACATAGGTAAAGCAGTTAAAGAAGCAAAAGCAGGTAAAATTGAATATAGAAACGATAAAGGTGGAGTTGTTCATGTTCCAATAGGCAAACTTTCTTTTGACAGAGAAAAGCTCATTGAAAATGCTATAGCAGTTCTTAAATCAGTTATAAAGGCAAAACCACCGACATCAAAAGGAAAATATATTAAGAAAGTATCTATATCTTCTACAATGGGACCTGGTTTGAAAATAGATATATCAAAGCTGAAATTTTAAAACAGGCTTTGCCTGTTATTAATAATCTGAGACAGCAGGTGCCAGATGGCTTAATGATTGTTCGCCTGCCGAGATTGAACGGATTGAACAATATAAACTATCATATTGCACTGCTGTCCAAGAAAGGAGGTATAATCTGAGCACTACAAAAGAAACAAAGAAAAAAAGGGTTGAAGAGCTTGTTGAAAGGCTATCTAAGTCCAAGTCTTTTATTTTGACTAATTTTCAGGGGCTTACTGTAGCTGAAATTTCAGAGTTAAGACAAACAATGAAAGACTCTGGAGCAGAGTATAAGGTTTGTAAAAATACTCTTTTCAGGATAGCATTGGGAGATGCTGCTTTTAAAGAACAACTGGAAAGCTCTTTAAAAGGATGTACTGGTGTGGTTTTTGGTTATGATGACCCTGTTGTGACAGTTAAAAGGGCAATTGAGTATTCTGAAAAAAATGAAAAATTTAAATTAAAACAAGGTGTTGTTGAAGGCAAGGTTTATTCACCAGCAGAACTTAAAGAGATTTCAAAACTACCTTCAAAGCATGTTTTACTTGGAATGCTTGTTGGTGGCATGAGTTCTCCATTGTCAAAGATGGCATGTGCACTTCAGGCAGTAAATCTTAAACTTCTTTACGCATTAGAAGCATTAAAAAATAAAAAAGCTTAATAAAAGGAGGAAAAGTTATGGCAATTACAAAAGAAGAGGTTTTTCAGTTTTTTGATAATCTTACAATCTTAGAACTGAGTCAATTTATTAAAGAATTTGAAGAAAGATATGGTGTAACAGCAGCCGCTCCTGTAGCAGTTGCAGCAGCACCAGGAGCACCAGCAGCTCAGGCAGCACCAGCAGCAGAAGAGAAAACAAGTTTTGATGTAATCTTAAAGGCAGCAGGAGATAAGAAGATTCAGGTCATTAAAGTAGTAAGAGAACTCACAGGACTTGGACTTAAAGAGGCTAAAGACTTAGTTGATGGTGCGCCAAAACCAGTGAAGACAGGCGTGTCTAAAGAGGAAGCTGATACAATTAAGTCAAAACTTGAAGCAGAAGGTGCTACAGTAGAAATACAGTAAAAATAAAATAATTTTAATAGAGAAGGAGAACTATGATAAAGCCTTTAAGAGAGAGAATAAACTTTGGAAAGGTGCCTCCACTTGTGGAGGTGCCTTATCTTTTAGAATTTCAGAGAAAATCTTTTGATAAGTTTCTTCAAAAAGATATCCCACCAGAGGAAAGAGCCGATGAGGGTCTTCAGTCTGCTTTAAACAGTGTTTTTCCTATAAGTGATTACAACGGAACAACTACAATAGAATTTATTTCATACTCAGTTGGAGAACCAAAATTAACTCCCTATGAATGCATGGTTAAGGGTCTTACTTATTCAGTCCCAATAAAAATGAAAGTTCGGTTAAATATATGGGACAAAGATGAAGAAGGGAGAAAGTTTCTTAAAGAATCCAGAGAACAAGAAGTTTTTCTTGGCGACCTTCCCATGATGACTGAGACAGGGAGCTTTATAATAAATGGAGTTGAAAGAGTTATTGTAAGTCAGTTGCACAGATCCCCTGGTGTTTATTTTGCACCTGATAGAAGTAAAAGCAGAATAAGTGGAAGATTTCTTTATTCAGCAAGGATTATACCTGTTAGAGGCTCATGGCTTGATTTTGAGTTTGATTCAAAAGACCTTCTTTATGTAAGAATTGATAAAAGGAAAAAACTTCCAGCCACAATTGTTCTTAAGGCACTTGGATATACAAATGAAGATTTATTAAGAATTTTCTACCCCATAGAAGAAATAAGAATTAAAGATGAAACCACCTATACAAGAGTTGTGAGTGATATATTGACAGGAGTTAGAACAAAAGTTGACATCTGCAGTGCTGATGGGAAAGATATCATAGTAAAAGAAGGAAGTAAGATTACAAGATACTCACTAAAGAAAATGAAAGAACTTGGAATTCAGGAAATACCAATTTCTAAAAGTGAAATAATAGGCAGGATAACTCTTTCAGATATTGTTGACCCTGAAACAGGTGAAGTAATAGTTGATAGTAATAAAGAGATTACAGAAGAATCCTTTCATAGAATTATATCTGCCAGAATTCAAAAATTAGAACTGCTTTTCATAGATAATATTAACTATCTTCCATCTTTACGTGAAACATTGCTAACTGACAAAGTTGAGAATAAAAAGCATGCCTTAAGAGAAATATATAAGAAATTGAGGCCTGGAGAACCAGCTACTGAAGAAGCAGCTGAAGAACTTTTTTATGGTTTGTTTTTTGATCCTAAAAGATATGACCTTTCTTCTGTAGGAAGACTTAAATTAAATCAAAAATTAGGACTTGATATTCCTCTTGATGTTAGGGTTCTTACTGACAAAGATATTATTGAAATTGTTAAATATTTACTCAATCTCAGAACAGGCAAGGGAGAGGTTGATGATATTGATCATCTTGGGAACAGAAGAGTAAGAGGAGTTGGTGAACTCTTAGAAAACCAGTTCCGCATCGGATTAGTAAGAATGGAAAGGGCAATCAGAGAGAAAATGACCATAACAGATGTTGAGACAGCAATGCCCCATGATGTAATAAATACAAAACCTGTAATGGCAGCTGTCAAAGAGTTTTTCAGCACCAGCCAGTTAAGTCAATTTATGGATCAGACTAATCCACTAAGCGAAATTACACACAAAAGAAGATTGAGTGCTCTTGGACCAGGAGGACTTACCCGTGAAAGAGCAGGATTTGAGGTCAGAGACGTTCATCCAACTCATTATGGAAGAATATGTCCTATTGAGACTCCAGAAGGACCCAATATCGGTCTAATAACTTCTCTTGCAACTTATGCAAGAATCAATGATTTTGGTTTTATAGAATCTCCTTACAGAAAAGTTGTTAATGGAAAAGTGACAAATGATGTGCATTTTTTAAGCGCTCTTGAAAGTGAAAACTATGTTATTGCAGAAGCAACAACTCCTGTTGATGAAGAGGGAAATATTATCGGAGAGACTGTTTCAGCACGGGTTAAGGGTGATTTTAAAATGGTATCCCGCGAGGAAGTAGAATACATGGATGTATCTCCGAAACAGATAGTTAGCTTATCTGCTTCTTTAATTCCATTTCTTGAAAACGATGATGCAAACAGAGCTTTAATGGGATCAAATATGCAGAGACAGGCTGTCCCTTTGATTCATACAGAAGCTCCTATAGTTGGAACAGGAATGGAATTGTATGCAGCAAGAGACTCAGGTTGGCTTGTGGTTGCAAAGAGAGCAGGAATAGTAGAAAATGTTGATTCAAGAAGAATTGTTATAAGAGTTACTGAAGAAGGTGGAGGAGTTGATATATACAATCTTGTGAAGTTTCATAAATCCAATCAAGGCACATGCATGACTCAAAAGCCTATTGTTAAAGTTGGACAGACAGTAGAAAGAGGAACAATCCTTGCTGATGGTCCTTGCATGGACAATGGTGAATTGGCTCTTGGCAGAAATGTTCTTGTTGCTTTTATGCCATGGGGTGGATATAACTTTGAGGATGCTATACTGGTCAGTGAGAGACTTGTCAAAGAGGATGTTTATACTTCCATTCACATAGACGAATTTGAGATTGAATGCAGAGATACAAAACTCGGTCCTGAGGAGATTACAAGAGAAATTCCAAATGTTAATGAAGAACTGTTAAAAAATCTTGATGAAGATGGAATTATAAGAATAGGTGCAAAGGTAAAAGCTGGAGATATTCTTGTTGGAAAAGTAACACCTAAAGGAGAAAGGGTTCTTACTCCTGAAGAAAAACTTTTATATGCAATATTTGGTGAGAAGGCAGAAGATGTTAAGGAAAGCTGTCTTTATGTTCCACCAGGTATTGAGGGAGTTGTTATTGATGTAAAAATTCTAACAAGAAAGGGTAAAGAAAAATCCAGAAGAGCAAATGCTATAGAAGAAGAAGAAATAAAAAGAATAGAAAGAGATAGAGAAGATGAAATCAGGATTCTTAAAGAGACAAAGGCAAGTAGAATCAGAAAAATTCTTAAAGGTAAGATTATACTTGAAGATGTAAAAAAAGGTGAAAAGATAATATGTCCTAAAGGAAAAGCACTTACAGAAAAAGTTGTTAATCTCCTTGATGTAAATCAACTGCTCAAACTTAAAGTAGAAGACCCTGATGTTAAAGCGGAAGTAAGCAGAGTTAACAAGGAGGTGGAACAGAATATAAAACAGATTTATGCAAAATACAATGAAAAAATTGAAAGAATTAAAAAAGGCGATGAACTTCCACCAGGTGTTAATCAAATAGTTAAAGTTTACATTGCTATGAAAAGAAAAATACAAGTTGGAGACAAAATGGCAGGCAGACACGGAAATAAGGGAGTTGTTTCCATGATTCTACCTGAAGAGGACATGCCGTATCTTGAAGATGGAACACCTGTTGATATAGTACTTAATCCTCTTGGAGTTCCTTCAAGAATGAATGTGGGACAGATTCTTGAGACTCATTTAGGTCTTGCTGCAAAGGCTCTTGGTCTTTATGTTGCAAGCCCTGTTTTTGAAGGTGCAAAAGAGGATGAAATAAAGGAAATGTTCAAAAAAGTTGGCTACCCAACAACAGGACAGGTAACGCTTTATGATGGAAAAACAGGAGAACCCTTTGAAAGACCTGTTACAGTCGGATATATGTATATGCTTAAGTTACATCATCTTGTGGCAGACAAAATTCATGCTCGTTCCATAGGTCCTTATTCCTTGGTAACCCAGCAACCTCTTGGAGGAAAGGCACAGTTTGGAGGACAGAGGCTTGGTGAGATGGAAGTATGGGCATTGGAAGCATATGGAGCAGCATATACGCTTCAGGAATTTTTAACTGTAAAAAGTGATGATATAACAGGTAGAACACGTATGTATGAAGCTATTGTTAAAGGACATCCTGTATTGGAGCCAGGAGTTCCTGAATCATTTAATGTTTTAATAAAAGAGCTCCAGAGTTTATGTCTTGATGTAGATCTTCTGGAGAAAAAGAAAAAAGTTGAACGGTTTCAATGATTTTAATATTTTAAAATAGGGGGTATAAGCCTTGACAGAAGATATTTATTCACTTTTTCAAAAACCTAAAAATCCGAGAGATTTTGATGCTATAAGAATAAAGCTTGCTTCGCCTGAAAAGATAAGGGAATGGTCATATGGAGAAGTAAAGAAGCCTGAAACAATCAATTATAGAACATTTAAGCCAGAACCAGAAGGGCTTTTTTGTGCTAAAATTTTTGGTCCTATAAAAGATTGGGAATGTTTGTGTGGTAAATATAAACGAATGAAGCATAAAGGTGTTATATGTGACAAATGCGGAGTTGAGGTAATTCAGAGTAAAGTAAGAAGAGAAAGAATGGGGCATATTGAACTTGCTGCACCGGTAGCACATATATGGTTTGTCAGAGGAGTCCCAAGTAAAATGGGATTACTGCTTGACCTTTCTGTTAGACAGCTTGAGAGAGTTATTTACTATGAAGACTATATTGTTATAGACCCAGGAGATACACCTTTAAAGGAAAAAGATATTCTCACAGAAGATGAATACAAGAAATGTATTTCTCAGTACGGAAACAAATTCAAAGCAGGCATGGGAGCAGAAGCTGTAAGAGAACTTCTTAAAAAAATTGATCTTGATATAGTTGCACAAGAACTTAAAGAAAAAATAGAAGCTGCAACTTCCACAGGTATTAAAAGAAAGCTTACAAAAAGACTTAAAGTTATTGAAGCATTTAAAAATTCAGGAAATCGTCCTGAATGGATGATTCTTGATATTGTTCCAGTTCTTCCACCAGAACTAAGACCTCTTGTTCCCCTTGATGGCGGAAGATTTGCTTCTTCGGATTTAAATGACCTTTACAGAAGAGTTATAAACAGAAATAACAGACTTAAAAGACTCATGGAACTTAAAGCTCCAAGTGTAATTATCAGAAATGAAAAAAGAATGCTTCAGGAATCAGTTGACACGCTTTTTGATAATACAAAACGTTCCAAAGCTTTAAAAGCAGGAACTCGCAGACCCCTTAAATCTTTAAGCGACATGATAAAGGGTAAGCAGGGAAGGTTCAGACAGAATCTTCTTGGTAAAAGAGTTGATTATTCTGGTAGGTCAGTTATTGTAGTTGGTCCTGAACTTGATATGCATCAATGTGGATTGCCTAAGTCTATGGCACTGGAACTATTTAAACCATTTGTTTTTAATAAGCTTGAAGAAAAAGGATATGCAACAACAATAAAACAAGCAAAAAGACTTGTTGAACAAGAACGTTCAGAAGTCTGGGATGCCCTTGAAGAAGTAATTCAGGAACATCCTGTTTTGCTTAACCGTGCACCAACTCTTCATAGGCTTGGAATTCAAGCTTTTGACCCTGTTCTTGTAGAAGGAAAAGCAATAAAACTTCATCCTCTTGTATGCACAGCCTTTAATGCAGATTTTGATGGTGATCAGATGGCGGTTCATGTTCCTCTTTCATATGAAGCTCAAGTTGAAGCAAGAGTATTGATGATGTCTGTTGGAAATCTTCTCTCTCCTGCTAATGGAAAACCGATAGTTGTTCCAACACAGGATATGGTTCTTGGAATTTACTATCTTACAAAAGAAAAGCAAGATGCAAAGGGAGCGGGCAAAGTTTTTTCAGACCCTGAAGAAGTTATTCTTGCCTATCAGTGCAAAGCTGTAGAAAAACATGCTCCTATAAAGGTCAAGCTGAACGGAGAGTTTGTAAATACTACAGTAGGAAGAATTTTATTCAGAGAAATTGTTCCAGAAGGTGTTCCATTTCAGATGATTAATAAAGAACTGACAAAAAAAGAACTTGGCAAACTGATTGAATATATTCATTATAATTTTGGAAAAAGAGATACAGTTTTATTTTTGAATAAACTTGAAAAGTTAGGTTTTGAAGTTGCTACCCAGTCAGGTATTTCCATATGTATTGATGATATGCATATACCTTCAAAGAAGACTGAATTGATTAAAGAAGCAGAAGCTCAAGTAATGGAAGTCCAGAGACAGTATGCTGAAGGATTGATTACACAGGGTGAAAGATACAATAAAGTCATAGATATCTGGGCAAATGTGACAGAAAGAGTTGCTGATGAGATGATGAAAGAACTTGGAGCAGAAAGAGGTAAAGAGTTTACTCCAGAAGAACTTGCAGAGAGAAGGTCTTTTAATAGCATATTTATGATGGCTGACTCTGGTGCTCGTGGTAGTATTGCACAGATTAGACAGCTTGCTGGTATGAGAGGACTTATGGCAAAGCCATCTGGCGAAATTATAGAAACCCCAATTACAGCTAATTTTAGAGAAGGACTTACTCCACTGCAATACTTTATATCCACACATGGTGCCCGAAAAGGTCTGGCAGATACAGCTTTAAAAACAGCAAATGCTGGATATCTAACAAGAAGACTTGTTGATGTTGCACAGGACATATTTCTTATAGAACATGATTGTGGAACAAAAGACGGGATATATATTACAGCCCTTATAGAAGGTGGAGAAATAGTAATGCCTCTTGAAGAAAGGATATATGGAAGAACACTGGCAGAAGACATAAAAGATCCACTTACAGGCGAAATAATCGCAAAAAGGGATACTGTAATAGACCAGGCACTTGCTAAGAAGATTGTAGATTCAGGAATTGATAGATTAAAAATTCGTTCAGTGCTTACATGTAGAACAAAATTTGGTGTTTGCTCAAAATGTTATGGAATGGATCTTGCCAGAAGTGAACCTGTTGAAATAGGAGAAGCAATTGGAGTTATTGCTGCGCAGTCTATTGGAGAACCAGGTACACAGCTCACAATGAGAACATTTCATATCGGAGGAGCAGCTACAAAGATAGTTGAACAGGCTGTGCTTGAGGCTAAGGGTTCAGGAACAGTAAGATTTAAAAATATCCATTATGTAGAAAGAAAAGATGGTTCTCTTGTTGTTCTTAATAGAAATGCTATGATTGTTATCACAGATTCTTCTGGAAGGGAGAGGGAAAAATATAATCTCGTATACGGAGCTAAAATTATTGTTAAAGAAGGACAGATTGTTGAATCAGGTCAGAGACTGGCTGAGTGGGATGCTTATACAACACCGATTATTACTGAAATAGGTGGTAAAATAGCTCTTGGTGATATGGTAGAAGGAGTAACATTTAAGGAAGAAACTGATCCAACAACGGGTCTTTCACACAAAATAATAATTGATTATCCAGCAACTTATAGACCCCGTGTTACGATAAAAGATAAGGATGGTAAAACAGCAAAACTTCCTTCAGGAACAGCTGCAAGATATCTTCTGCCAGCAGGTGCAATTTTGGTAATTGATAAAGGAGATATTGTAGAACCAGGAGATATTTTAGCAAAAATCCCAAGAGAAACAATTAAAACAAAGGATATAACAGGTGGACTTCCAAGAGTAGCAGAACTTTTTGAAGCAAGAAGACCCAGAGAAGCAGCTATTGTCAGTGAAATAGATGGAATAGTTGAGTTTAAAGGAAGCCAGAAGGGCTCAAGAGTTATAGTTGTTAGAGGAGCTGATGAAACAAGAGAGTATCTTATTCCAAAAGGTAAACATGTCATAGTTCATGATGGAGATTGGGTGAAAGCAGGCGAACCTTTGATAGATGGTTCTATTAATCCGCACAGTATACTTGAGATATTAGGTCCGACAGAACTACAAAGATATCTTGTGGATGAAATTCAGAAAGTTTACAGACTTCAGGGAGTTTCAATACATGATAAACATATTGAGGTTATTGTCAGACAAATGATGAAAAAAGTAAGAATAGAAGACCCTGGTGATACATCTTTTCTGATAGGTGATGAGGTTGATAGATTTATATTTATTGAGGAAAATGAGAAAGTTATAGCTCGTGGAGGTAGACCTGCTCAGGCAAGACCTCTTTTACTTGGAATTACTAAGGCAGCTCTTTCAACTGAATCTTGGGTATCGGCAGCTTCATTCCAGGAAACTACAAGGGTTCTTACTGATGCAGCAATTGAGGCAAGGATTGATGAATTAAGAGGATTAAAAGAGAATGTGATAATGGGAAGAATTATTCCAGCTGGAACAGGTTCTCCAGTATATAAAGATACATTGATAAAAGGTGAGTTTTACAGTATGCAGATAGAGCATTTCAGCGAAGAAAGTATTGAAGAAAATTGAGTATTCTTCCGCGTTTTGTAGCAGATGTAATGCTTGGAAGCCTGAGCCGATGGCTCAGGCTTTTTGGTTTTGATACTCTATACAGAAATGATTTTACAGACAGGGAATTAATAAAAATCTCTCTACAGGAAGATAGAATAGTATTGACCAGAGATAATGCTCTTGCTATGTCAAGATTATTAAAAAAAGTTTTACTAATTCAATCCGAAACTATTAAGGAACAGATTAAAGAAGTGCTATCTACAATTCCGATTTCATTTGATTTATTGAGTCTTAGACCAAGATGTCCTGTTTGTAATGGAGAAACAGAAAGTATTATGAAAGAAAAACTTAAAGGAGAAATACCTGATTATGTTGCGTTTTCCAATCAGGAGTTTATGATTTGTAAAGCCTGTGGCAAAATTTACTGGCACGGAACTCATAAGGACAGAATAGACAAAATAAAAAAGGAAATTTTAAAAAAGCTAAAATAACGTATGTTCCTTTTTGAAAATTCTTAAAATTCTCATTGCAGTTGGAATTACCTGATTTTCAATATAATAATTAATATCAATTTTTGATGCATCAGCAAGTTCTACAGGATATGCTCTTTCACTTATAGAGCCAGAACCTTTTTGAATTATATAACCTATAACACTTCCTTCACCTACAGGAATTCCTTTTTCAATAAGTTTTTTAGCAGCTATCACATGGGGTGAGATTAATTTATACTCTGAAATAGGCTTTGAAAGCTGTTCATACACAACAAGGTCTTTAAAGTCGTAGTTGTTTTCCTGTAAAGCTTTAATTCTTTCATTAAGATGTTTAAAAGCTCCTTCAATGTTTTCATCAATTAGACAGAACTTCAGTATTTCTTGTTGTGTCTGTCTTGCATATCTGCATAAATCTCTTCTTACAATTTCAAGCCCTCTTATTTTAAGCCTTCCATTTTCATCAAGTAGAGCATATCTTTTTTTGGCAACTCCACCTGCTTCTCTTGGAACAAAAAGTCCTTTAACATAAAAATCTTCAAGGTCAAGCCTCATAAGACCTGGTAAACTCTGATTTATTTCTTTAATAAACTGTTTAATTTCTTCTTTCTTGTCTCCAATTTTCAAAAAGGCTGAATCTGTATCTCCATATATTGCATGAAATCCTTTTTGTTCAGCTTTTTTTAAGACTTCTTTAATCCAGTATCTTCCGAGTGCTGTAATTGACTCAGCACATTCCTTTGAATACCATCTGCTTGCAGGATATGCATAATAACCATAGGAAGCATTTATAATTGTTTTCAGAGCTCTTTGTTTTGTATCAAGAAGGATATATTCATGAGATAGTGGATCAAGTTTTTTTAACTCCTTTTTAAGTTTAAGTCTTTCAATTAAAAGTTCTTCAATTGCTTGAGATTCAAAACCTTTTTTATTTTTACAAAACCAGTAAGGAAATTCTGGAATTTTATATCCATTATCTTTACAGCAACTACAGTTGAGAGTCTCAATTGAGATGTTGTATGTTGCAATTATTGATGGATAAAGAGATGCGAAGTCAACAACAACAATTCCTTTATGAAGTCCTACCTCTGGTTCTTTTACAAATCCTCCTTCATATGTAGCTTTTTGCCGTTCTTTTATCTCATCAAACTTTGGTTGATTTGGAATCACCCTGTTTTGCTGTTTGGACTTTTTAATGTAATACCATTCAACAAGCTGACTGTAAGGCATCCTTGATGTATCAAAAAGTGATTGTCCTGTAATTTTTGTCAGTTCTTCAATATCTGGCAAAAGCATCTTCGTAAGTTCATAGACAAGTTCACTGTCTTTTAGACAGTATCTTGCAAGTTTGTCAAGTTCATGACCTTTATCCCATGCTTGAAGTATGTCTTCATATTCCATGTCAAGTTTTGTATCTCCAAGAAGTTCATGTGATACATTTTTCAATGTCAGTTGTTCACTCTGAAGCATAGGTGAAAGAATATTGAAGACAAAGTTAAATATATCAATATGAACTCTACCAATGAGTCTTGCAGTTGTAAATCTTGCTCTTTTTGAGAGAGTTATTCCAGAGTTATCCCTTGAAAGAATACTGATGTCAACTTTAAGTTGTTTTGCTCTTTCTTTCAAAATAGGCATATCATAGAGATCTGTGTTATAACCAGCAATTATATCAGGGTCATAGTCTTGAACAATCTCAAGAAAGCTTTTTATAAGTTCTTTTTCGTCATTGACAACATTAGAGTCAACAGTATATTTTGCTTCCTGATAAGTGATTACTTTTGATAATCCTTCTCCAAACACTGAAATCATGACAATTGAAGGAGTTCCTCTCTGAACCTCAAGAACTTCCATATCAAAGGCGAGAATTTTAAGTTTTGGTGGAGGTATTTCAACTTTTTTAATTGATTTAATTTGATTCCCTTTGGTTTCTATTTCAAACCAATTAAGACAGGACAGTCCCTTTTCTGCAAGATAGGTTCTATATGCAGAAATTTGATACTCAAACTCATCAATTATAGAACCAGAGCCTCCTCTTTTTTCTTCAAGAACTTTTATTGCATCTCTTATTTTCTGCATATCCTGATGTCTTTTTGCATAAATTTTTATAAACTCTTTCTCTTCGCCATGAAGTATGCGCCTGTCTTCTGTTATTTCAGTAACTGGAAGGGAATTTTTCTTTACAATTTCCTCAATTTCTTTGATAGCCTTTTTTTTATCTATGGGAAGCACCAAAAAATAAGGTCTATATGAAGAATCTATAAATTTTTCACATTTTCCATTTTCTAATATTCCGAAAAGAAGAATGCCTTCTTGAGAATCATCTATGTCCAATAGATAAAATAACATCTTTATATAATTATACATAAAAATAAAGATTGCATATCCATTCCTATTTTTGTTATAAAATAATTAGACAGGCTTCCTGCCCTGTCCGTGATGGAAGGGAAAGGGGATCCGGCAGTTAGGTCCGTTAGGGAGCCAGCGTAGGTAGCGGTGTGCATGCCTCTTCGGAGGAAGCCTAACCTGCCTACAAGGCACCCACCTGTCCGAGGGGGATCTAACTTTCCTTATCACACGGCAGGGCGGGGTTATGATGATGTTGTAGATTTTTGAGATAGATGTAAAAATAGTTTAATTTTTAAAATAGCACTTTCATAAACTTTTTTATAAAAAACTGTCTCTATCCACATCATCATAACCCCAGCAAGCCTTTTAAATAAATTTCTTGGAGGTATCTTAATGGAGTTTTTATATATTTTTATTGCAATTATCTTCGGTGCTGTTGCTGGATATGGAGTTTATCTTTTCCATAGGAGTAGGCTTAAAGAGGAAAAGATAAAAATTCATGAAGAAGCTCAAAAAATTCTTGAAGATGCAAAAAAGGAAGCAGAGACAGTAAAAAAAGAAGCACATCTTTCAGCAAAAGAAGTCATATACCAATTAAAATTTGAAGCAGAAAAAGAAATAAAGGAAAAAACAAAGGAGATTAATTATCAGGAAAAAAGGCTAAGACAGAAAGAAGAGCTTTTAGACCGTAAAATTGAGCAGGTAGAAAAAAGGGAGATTGAACTAAATAAAAGAGAAAAAGAGATAGTTTCAAAAGAAAGAATTTTACAGGAAAAAGAAAATCATTATAATAAGCTTATTTCGGAACAACAACAGCTTCTTGAAAAAATAGCAGGAATGAAAGAAGAAGAAGCAAAACAGGAACTTTTCAAAAAAGTAGAACAGGAAACTCGTTTTGAGGCGGCCAGACTTATTAAAAGGATAGAAGATGAGGTTAAACAGGAAGCAGACAAAAAAGCGAAAGAAATACTAAGTTTGGCAGTACAGAGATATGCAAGTGATTATGTTGTTGATGCTACTGTTACAGCGGTAAGTCTTCCAAATGATGAAATGAAAGGAAGAATAATAGGCAGAGAGGGCAGAAACATAAGAGCTTTTGAATCACTAACAGGTGTTGACCTTGTTGTTGATGATACACCAGAACTTGTTATTCTTTCCTCTTTTGATCCAATAAAGAGAGAGATTGCAAGAATGGCACTGGAAAGATTAATTGTTGATGGAAGAATTCATCCAGCAAGAATAGAAGAAGTTGTGGAAAAGGCTCGTAGAGATGTAGATATTGCCATAAGGGATGAAGGAGAAAAAGCAGTATTTGAACTTGGACTGAGTGGAATTCACCCAGAGATTATAAAACTTATAGGCAGGTTAAAATATAGAACCTCTTACGGACAGAATGTTTTACAACACTCAAAAGAAGTAGCATGGCTTAGTGGAATTATGGCAGGTGAACTCAGAGTTAATGTAAAGCTTGCCAAGAGAGCAGGACTTCTGCATGATATAGGAAAAGCAGTTGACCATGAAATGGAAGGCTCTCATCAGGAAATAGGTGCTATGCTTGCAAAAAAATATGGTGAAGGCGAAGAAGTTATAAATGCAATTCTCAGTCATCATGAAGATGTGGAGTTTAGTTGTGTTGAGTCCGCATTGGTTGCGGCAGCAGATGCTCTTTCTGCAGCTCGTCCTGGGGTAAGAAGAGAAACCATAGAAAGTTATATTAAGAGACTTACAAAACTTGAAGAACTTGCCATGTCTTTTCAGGGAGTTCAAAACTGTTATGCAATTCAGGCAGGAAGAGAGGTTAGACTTATTGTAAGACCTGATATTGTAACTGATGAAGAATGTGCTTTTATTGCAAGAGAATTAAGTAGAAGGATAGAAAAGGAGTTAAGTTATCCTGGACAGATTAAAGTAACTGTAATAAGAGAGTCAAGATTCATAGAATATGCAAAGTAATGATACAGTTAATTTTCTCTTTATAGGAGATATTGTTGGTAAAGCAGGAAGACAGATTGTCAAATCACTTCTTCCAAAATTAATTGATCAATATAAAGTTGAGTTAGTCATAGCAAATGGAGAAAATGCAGCAGGAGGATTTGGAATAACAGAAAGAGTTGCAGAGGAACTTTTTTCTTATGGTATAGATATAATTACAACAGGTAATCATGTATGGGATAAAAAGGAAGCCATTCCTTATATTGCAAAAGAATCAAGAATACTGAGACCTGTAAATTATCCTGAGGGTGTTCCTGGAACAGGAAGTCTTTTAATGAAAACAAGAAAAAATAATCTTGTTGGTATAATCAATGTTTCTGGTAGAATTTTTATGAATGTTCTTGATTGTCCCTTTAGAATCACAAAAAAAGAGGTTGAAAGAATCAAAAAGGAGACTAATGTAATTTTAATAGATTTTCACGCAGAGGCTACATCAGAAAAAATAGCATTTGCCATTTATTTAGATGGTCAGGTAAGTGCAATAATAGGAACTCATACCCATGTTCAGACAGCAGATGAAAAAATTTTACCAAAAGGCACTGCCTATATAACTGATGTAGGGATGACTGGTCCCGAACATTCTGTTATTGGATTTAGAGAAGATGAAGTTATAGAAAAATTTCTTTATCAATTGCCCAAGAAATTTGATGTTCCTGCAAGACCTTCTATCCTATCAGCAGTTTATATTGAAGTGGAGTCTTCCACAGGACTGGCAAAAAAAATAGAAAGATTAATGCTTAGCCAAAGTTAGATTTAGAATTTTTTATAGTTTCCAAAAAATTTTTTATTCTTGTATCAGTTTACAAATATTCTTTTTTCTGATAATCTTTTAATATGAAATCTTTTTTTATAATTCTCCTGATATTATTTTATCCTTTCGTAGTTTTTTCTGAATATGTCGGAACAGAAACCTGTAAAAAATGCCATCCTAAACAATATGAGAATTTTATTAAATATTCAAGAATGTCTCGCTCTTTTGAGGCAGTGGAAAAGATGAAAAATAAAATAACTCCCGAGGAATTAAAAAGCTGTTACTACTGCCATACAACAGGGTATGGTAAAGCAGGTGGTTTTGTTTCTATAGAAAAAACACCATATTTGAAAAATACAGGATGCGAAGTTTGCCATGGTCCCGGGAAAAAACATGTAGAAACCATAGACAAAAAATATATCAAAAGAAAATTCACACTTCAAGTGTGTGAACCATGTCATACAGAAGAAAGAATAAAAGCATTCAGATTTAAACCTCTGCTTTACGGAGGTGCTCATTAATGTTTAAATTCATAACCAATAAAATTGGAAACAAGTTGATGCTTACATTTATTGGAATTATTTTGGTTGTGATGATTATTGAAATGACATTTAGAATTTATTTTGGAGTGCAGGACAGACTTAGAATTGCAGAAATGGGCAACAAAGAGGTAATGGATACTATCTATGCAACAATGAAACATCCTTTGACAGTTGGAGATAGTGATACAATTCATAGAGATTTAGACGAAATTGGGCAGAAATATAAAAATATAAGTGTTTATCTCTGCGATTTCAATAGAGATATCTCTTTTTCTACAGATAAAAAAGTGATAAATACAAAGATAGACCAGATAATAAATAATAAAGATTTTATTGATAATCTTAATGAAAGCTTTAAGGGGAATGGAGATGAGTATAAATCATTAGTTTTTAATATTAAAGAAAGGCGAAATCTTATCTCAGTTCTTCCTATAAAAAATGCACCTGAGTGTTTTCATTGTCATGGTTCATCAAGAAAAATTCTTGGTGCTTTGATTATGAAAACAGATGTTGAGGACGTTTATAAAACAGTGATTGCTCAAAGAAATAGGTCTCTTGCTTTGACAGCTTTTGCTTCATTACTCGCAATTTTTATAACAAATCTTGTTGTAAGCAGATTCATAAGAAAACCTCTAAGTAATCTTGTTGATGCTACACATAGATTTGCAAAAGGCGAGATGAGTACAATAATAAAATATCCTTCTGATGAGATAGGTACTCTTACAGAAACATTTAACTACATGGTTAATGAAGTTGCTAAGTCAAAAATGGAACTTGAAAAAGAACTTACCCGTAGAGCAAAACTTCTTGAAGAAAGAGACGAACTTGTGGCATTGCTTCAGAAGGCAAATAAACAGTTAAAGGAACTTGATACTCTTAAATCTGCATTTATAGCAAATATGTCTCACGAATTAAGAACACCAATGAATGCAATAATTGGTTATACTGATTTATTACTTGATGAAGTTGATGGTCCTTTAAATGATGATCAGAAGACTTCATTAAAAAAAGTGGCTGCAAATGCAAGACATCTATTGCAATTAATAAATGATGTTCTTGATATATCTAAGATTGAATCAGGAAAGATTGAACTTCATCCAAGAGAAATAGATTTAAAAGAACTAATAGACGGAATAATGGTTACATTTGAGCCATTAATTGCTAAAAAGGGTTTAAGTTTTACTCTAAATATTGCAGCAGGCGCTGAAAAACTTTATGTTGATGAGGATAAAACAAAACAGATTTTAATAAATTTAATATCCAATGCTGTAAAATTTACACATCAGGGTGGAATAACAATAAAGGCAAAAGTTTCAGAAAGAGGTAAAGCCAAAGACGGAAGTCCTCAATTTATAGAAATTTCAGTAAGTGATACTGGAATAGGAATAAAGAGGGAAGACCTTGATAAGATTTTTGATAAATTTGCCCAAGCTGATGTATCTACCACAAGACAGTATGAAGGAACAGGTCTTGGTTTAAGCATTGTAAGAGGGCTTGTAGCTTTACACAAAGGCATGGTATGGGCTGAAAGTGAGGTAGGAAAAGGAAGCACTTTCTATGTTTTGTTACCTTTTAAAAAGGAAGTTTTTGAGCAGACAGGTCCTGTTATAGAAGAAGAGATGGCTGAAGCACTTGGAGAATATTTTGAAGTACCGAAGGAAGTTTTTTTACAAGACCCATCTTATGAAGGTAAATTGGTAAGATGCTGGGATTATACTCAGTGTGGTCATGTAAACTGCCCTGAGTATGGTTCTCCAGAGAAAAGATGCTGGCTTGTTGTAGGAACACATTGTAAAGGCATGAAAATAGGGTCTTATCCAGAAAAAGCAGATGCATGTAAACTATGCGAAGTTGTAAGAGACCTTGTTTTACATAAAGAACCTTTATCTCCAGATATATCAAAGATTTCTGAAAAGGAGAAAGTTGTTTTAGCAATTGATGATAATCCTGATGCTATTGATTTAATAAAAAAATATCTTGAAAAAGATTACAAGGTTATAGGAATACTTAGCAGTGAGGAGGCTGTTAAAAAAGCTAAGGAAATAAAACCGGTTGCAATAACACTTGATATAATGATGCCTAAGAAAGATGGTTGGCAGGTATTAAAAGAGCTTAAAGAAGATGAAGAAACCAAGAATATTCCTGTTATTATTGTTTCTATTATTGAAAATAAGACTTTAGCTTTTAGTCTTGGTGCAGCTGACTATTTTGTAAAGCCGCTTGATGGATATTCTTTATTAAGAAGAATTAAAAATATAGGCATTCATCGTCCAATAAAAAAAGTGTTTTTGCTTGAAAGAGATGAAAGAACTAATTATGATATTTCAAAAATACTTAAAGAAAGCGGTTACGAAGTTTATGCAACTAATAGTAGTAAACAGGCAATGGAATTGGTCAAGAGTGAAAAACCAGATTTGCTAATTGTTAATATTACAGACCCAGACAGCAGCGCTTTTGATTTTATAGATTTTATTAAAACATCTGCTGAATTAAGGGATATTCCAATTATTGCTCTTACAAATAAAGAATTGAGTGAGCAAGAAAAGGAAGCATTAAATGGTAGAATAAAAGATATAATAAACAAGGCTCTCTTTTCAGAAGAAGAACTTATAACAGAACTTAAAAATAGTTTGAAGAAAATAGGAGGTTAAGTGTGAAAACAATCCTTGTTGTTGATGATAATGAAGATTCAAGAGAGCTTGTGAAAAAGATATTAAAAAAACATGGATATGAAGTAATAGAAGCAGTTGATGGAGAAGATGCTATAGCAAAGGCTTTAGCATATAGACCAGACCTAATTCTTATGGACATTTCAATCCCAAAGATTGATGGCTATGAAGCTACACGAAGATTAAAAGAGAGACCTGATTTCAAAGATACTCCTATAATAGCTTTTACTGCCCATGCTATGAGAGGAGATCAGGAAAAAGCTCTTCAGGCTGGATGCAATGGTTATATATCAAAACCAATTAATGTCAGAGAGTTCCCAGAACAGATAAAGATTTATTTAAAGGAAAAATGAACAACTCAAATCAGACAATTTTAATTGTTGATGATAACATAGATACAGTGGAACTTTTGAGAAAAAGACTGAAAGCTGAAGGCTACAATACGGAAGAAGCCTATGATGGTGAAGAAGCTTTAAAGAAAGTATATGAAGTTTACCCAGACCTAATAATTCTTGATGTAATGATGCCTAAAATGGACGGCTATGAAGTTTGTCAAAGACTCAAAACAGATGATAGAACAAAATTTATTCCTATAATTATGCTTACAGCTAAATCTGATGTGGAAAGTAAAGTTAAAGGACTTGACATTGGCGCTGATGATTATGTCCCGAAACCTTTTGATTATAGAGAACTTTCAGCAAGAGTTCGTTCTCTGATTACAAGAAAAGAAACAGCAGAGAAAGTAATAGAAGAAGAGAAAACTGAGTCAGTAAGAAAACTTATTGACAGTCTTTCTCATGAAATAAGAAATCCCATTGTGAGTATCGCAGGATTTACAAAAAAAGTATATGACAATTTACCACCTGGTGATCCAAATAAACCATATCTAATGACCATACTTCAGGAAGCAGAAAGACTTGAGAGACTTTTAAAAGAAATTTTAAATCTTAAAATGATTGCCATAGGTTTTTTGGAAAATGTTAATCCTAAAATTGCCATAGAAGAGATTTTAGAAGAACTTGAAAAGGAGATAGAAGAAAAAGCAATAGAGGTAGAAACAGACTTTAAAGATGTGCCATCTTTTTATATAGATAAGGAACATTTTAAAATTGTTCTTCGCAATATTATTAAAAATGCAATAGAAGCAATGGAAAAATCCGAAAAACGTCTGTTAAAAATTTCTCTTGAACAAGTGAAAAATGAGATAGAGATAAGAATTTCTGATACAGGTAAAGGAATTCCAAAAGAACTGATTAAGAAAATATTTGATCCATTTTTTACCTCAAAGGTATACGGACCAGGGCTTGGGCTATCTGTAGCTCTTACAATTGTTCAGTATTATAAAGGTTTTATTTCAGTTGAAAGTGAACCCGGAAAAGGTAGCACATTTATAATAAGAATTCCTGTGAAAGGAAGATAAAATAAAGCAAATAATCAGATTTTCATATGAATTTTTAGTTGTTACGATTGCGTAACATATTTTTCAAAAATGTGAATGCCAAGTAACATTTTAAAATTCCTGATATAAAATTAAGTTGTTTTTCGTCTCCGATGTATTTTTTGAGCCTCTTTAAAAACTTCCTGCCATTCCTTGGCTGCATAAACAGTTGAGTGATCTCCTCTTTTTATAAATACTCAATTTCTCTGGCATAAACTTTGCTTTTTATTGATTTTAATTCTTAATAAGACAGGGTTTAAAAAAATTTTCTTTAAAGGAGGAAGGAGTTATGAAAAGAAGAGATGCATTAAAAATTTTTGGAGGAATCTTAGGTGGAGGTTTACTTTTGACGAGCAGTAGCTGGATAGCTGATAACTTAAATGCTTCTCAGCCCAATAAGCTTCCTCAACTTCCATGGACTTACAAATCTATTGATCCTAAAAAAGCTGCTGAAAGAGCTTACTTTGGTTTTTACAAAGGTAGGTGCTGTTACGGAGCATTTGATGCCATTATAGGAACTCTTCAAGATGAAGTTGGATTTCCTTTTACTGGAATTCCAACAGAACTTTTTGTTTTTGGTAGAAGCGGAATCGCTGAAACTGGTTCTACTTGTGGAGCTCTAATAGGAGTTGCTGGTGCTATTTTTCTTCTTACAGGTGGTGTAGACAAAGAAAAGCAGGATAGAGCCTATAAAATTATACAGGATGTGTTTCGTTTCTATGAACAAGAAGCACTCCCTAAGTATATTCCTGAAAAACCAAAATTAAACATGCAGATGAAAGCTACTGTTGCCAATTCACCAATTTGTCATATCTCTGTTTCAAAATGGTGTGCAGTAACTAAATTTAAAGCTGCTTCAAAGGAACGAGATGAGAGATGTGCAAGAATTACCGCTGATTGTGTTCTTTATGCTCTTAAGTTATTAGAAGCTGAATATAAGGGAAGTTTTAAAGGAGCTTATCCTATTAAGGCAAAAACTAAAACATGTATGGACTGTCATGATAAAAAGGATGCTCTCAATAATACAAAAGGGAATATGGAATGTGGAACTTGTCATTTTGATGGGAAAATTAATAAAACTACAAAACATCCACCATTTTAATTCAGAGGGGGACTATTCCCCCTCTTTTATTCTCAGATTTTTCAAAAACTTTGAATTTTTAAAAATTTAAGCAAACACTTACTTGAATAGCTTAAGATGTTACTTTTCAGAAACATTAAATATGATTTTCTTTAAACTAATGATTAAAAAAAGCCCTGGAATTGCCACAAGGAAAGTGAGAAAATAAAAAGCTGCCCAGCCAATGCTTTCAACAATAAAACCTGCTGTTGGACTTATAATTACTCTTCCAAGAGATGCTAATGATGAAAGCAGCGCATACTGAGTTGCAGCAAAACTACGGTTGCATAATCCCATTAAAAGAGCTAAAAATGCCGTGGTTCCCATTCCACCTGTTAGATTTTCAATGACTACGGTGGATACAAACAATGAAAAGTTTTTTCCTTCTATTGCTAAAACCATAAACATAATATTTGATACTGCCTGAAGTATGCCAAATGAAATTAATGCTTTATAAAGGCTTATTTTTCTGAGTAAAAATCCTCCTAATATTGAACCCGCAATTGCTGAAATAAGCCCGCCAATTTTATTAACTGTACCCACCTCAGTAAGGGAAAATCCTATGCCTCTAATAAAAAAGGCTGTACTGAGAGAGCTTGCATAGGCGTCGCCAATTTTATATAAAACAATAAATAATAGCAAAATAATGCTTTTTTCTCTTTTAAGTAAATCTCTAAAGGGTTCAATAAATGACTCTTTAAATGTAGTCGGTTTTTTTATTCCCTTTGGTTCATCTGCCCAGAAAGTGGTAATTATTCCTAAAACTAAAAGTGAAGTTATTATTGTTAAAGCAATCTGCCATCCAAGATAGTCTGCAAGCAAAAGACAAAGACCGCCTGCAACAATCAATGCAATTCTGTATGCAGTTACTGAAAATGCTGCTCCGATTCCTCTGTCTTCTGGTCTGAGTATTTCTGTTCTATAAGCATCAATTGAGATGTCCTGAGATGCTGAAAAAAAAGCAATCATTGCTGCTAATATACTGAAAATTAAAAGATGCTCAGGAGTAAATGTTATCATTAAAAAGGTGCCAAATAGAATTAAAATTTGACAAATGATAATCCAACCACGTCTTCTTCCAAGTCCTACAATATTGAATCTGTCAAATATAGCAGACCAGAGAAATTTAAAACTGTATGGAAAGGTAAGAACTGTGAAAATGCCTATTGTTTTTATATCAATTCCTTCAGTTGTAAGCCATGCCTGTAGTGTCCCACCTATAAGTGGAAAAGGCAGTCCAGAAGCAAAACCAAGAACTGTTACAACTGCTATATCCTTTGTTCTTTTAGTCATCAAGCCATTCTATTTTGATAGGGAGTCTGCCCGTATTTTTGAACCCTTCATTGAATACATCCAGAAAAGCAAGCACAGCGTGTTCATGGGAATCATAAAGTGAAATTATAGCCTTTGCTTTCTTAAAAGGTCTTAAAACATAGGGATTACCGAAAGATACAACAATTGCATCTGTATTTGATATGATTTCCTTAATTATCATGTTTTGTTGCGATTTTAATACGTATTCCTTTCCAGCAGCCTTAATATTTGTGAATGCTGCAATTAAAGGTATTGCATTTGATTTTCTATAATCCTGTAAATCATAGGCAGAACCAAAATAGTTCTGAAATACTTTTTTTATTTCCTCAGTATAGACTCCTGTAAGATAAGGGACGATTTTCTTAGAATTCAAATCATTTATTTCATTTTTTATAACTGTAACTGTTTTTTTAAATGCTTTATGAATTAAGGAAATATCTTCATTATTAATAATCGTTTTTTTTGTTTTGAGCTTTTTTAACCTCTTAATTCTTCTGTAAGCTTCTTTTATTCTTCTGTCACTAATTAAGCCCTGCATATAAGCTTTTTTTATCTCTTCTAAAGCAGTATATGGTTGTTCTGGATGTAGAATTATATCTGCTCCTGCTATAAGAGCTAAAGCATGAGGATTTTCATAATCTATTAAAGCTCTCATATTCATCGCATCTGTAAGAACTGCTCCATTAAAACACATGTTCTGTTTTAGCAATTTATTGATCACATTTTCCGAAAGAGACGCAGGTTTCATATCATCAGCAACTATATGACCAACCATAATTGAAGAAACCTTAGCTTTAATTGCTTCCTTAAATGGTTTAAGATGTATTTCAATTTCATATATAAGATAAGGAAGTTCCAGATGAGAGTCTATTTGTGTTCCACCATGACCTGGAAAATGTTTTCCGCATGTTGATAATCCGTAAGATTCAAAGAGTTTTATAACAAATTTGCCATATTCCGAAACAATTTCAGGATTATCTGAAAAAGCTCTTGTGCATATTATTGGATTTTTAGGCTCTCTATTCACATCCAAAACAGGAATAAGTGCAAGATTTATTCCCACATCCAATGCTTCTTTTATTACAATTGAATACAGAGATTCAAGTTCCTGTCTGTTTTCCTTCAAATCAAATCCTGCGGCAATTCCCATCTGTGAGGGAATCAAACTTCCACCTTTTATCTGCTGTCCAACACCTCTTTCAATGTCTGAAGCAATGATTAATGGTTCTGATGCTATGCTTTGAAGATAGTCAATGAAATTTTTTATTTCATCATAGTCTCCACCAAAAACTATGAAACCTGCAATTCCTTCTTTAACAAGTTTTTCAATATAGTGTGTGTATAGGGAATCATTTATTTTTTCACCATCAAGCCTTGCTATGATTAAATTCATTAAATTTTCCATACAACTGCATATTATGAATTAAAGAGATTCAAAGATTCAACTAATTCAAAAAATTGAATTTAATAAAGTTAATGCTCCAGATAGTTTTTCAATATCATTATCAGAATGCCCTGCAGTTATTGTTATTCTGATTCTTGGAGTTTTTACAGTAGGAGGTCTGATAACAGGTGCATAAATACCTGAATCATATAGAATCCTTGAAGCCTTTATTGCTTGTTCAATGTTTTCAAAAAGAATGGGAATAATCGGAGTTTGTGTTTTTGTTGTTTTAAGTTCAAGATTTTTTATTATCTCCATAACTTTTTCAATATTCTGCCAGAGCCTTTTAATCAATTCTTTGTCTTCCATAATAATTTTTAAAGAAGCATAAGCAGAAGCAACAGTGCTTGGAGGTAAAGAAGTTGAAAAAATAAAACCTCTTGCAGAGTTTATAAACCAGTCAATAATGGATGAATCGCCGCAGACAAATGCTCCAAAAACTCCGATTGCTTTAGAAAGTGTTCCCATCTGAATTACAAAAGCTTCTGTCTGTAGTCCCAGATGTTTCAATATGCCGTAACCATTACCCAATACTCCAGTTCCATGAGCATCATCAATATAAAGTAAAGCCCCTTCAGCTTTGCATAATTCATAAAGTTCTCTGATTGGCGCTATATCTCCATCCATACTGAAAACTGTGTCTGTTATGATTACTTTTTTGCCTTTGCAAGATATATTTCTAATTAATTTTTTTAAATCCTCAATATCGGCATGTTTGTAGATAATTTTTTCTGCTCTGCTTAGTCGGCAACCGTCTATTATGCTTGCATGATTAAGTTCATCGCTGAAAATAATATCATTTTCTCCTGCTAATGCAGGAATTAAAGAAGTATTAGCTGTATAGCCAGAATTAAGAATAAGGCAGTTTTCTGTGTTTTTAAATTCGGATAAAAGTTCTTCAAGTTTTCTATGTAAAATAGTGCCTCCACTTAAAAGTCTTGAAGCTCCTCCCCCAGCGCCAAATGTTTTGATTGCATCTATACCAGCTTCTTTGACCAGTGGATGTTGACTTAGTCCAAGATAGTCATTTGATGCAAAATTTATGTATTTTTTACCTTGAATTGTAATTTCCATTCCATGCCTTGATTCCATATCTTTTACTGAACGGTAAAGATTTTGTTCTTTAAGTTTTTCAAGCTTTTTTTCAAAAATTTCAAAAAATTTTTCAGACATTCAAAATACCCCTTGACAAAATTTTCGTATTCGTATAATATTGGTGGTAAATAGTGGTAGAAAGTGGAATATGATATCTTTCATAGGAAAATATTACCATAATCTTGATCAAAAGGGAAGAGTTATAATGCCAGCCTCCCTTAGGGAGGTTCTGACAAATAAATATTCTTCGGGCGAACTCTATCTTACGAATGCTCCTTTTGATAAAGCCTTACATCTTTATCCTCTTGAGGAATGGTTGAAACTTGAAGAAAAAATAAGAGGGCTACCTAAGTCTGATGAATCTGTAATGTATTTTTTAAGGAGAGTTATCGCTTCTGCAATACCATGTGAACTTGATAAACAAGGAAGAATATTGATTCCTTATGAACATAGACAAGATGCTGGTATTAACTCTGCAGTTGTTATTGTTGGTCAGATTGAAAGAATTGAAATATGGGATAAGGCTACTTGGGATAGCATTACTGATCCCACAAAGGTAGATATAAAGAGGATACAAGATGCTCTTGCTAAGTATGGATTATAAAAAAATACACATTCCTGTAATGGTTAAGGAAGTTATTCAACTTCTGAATCCTTACGGAGGTATATATGTTGATGCCACCTTAGGCTGTGGTGGGCATTCTTTAGCGATACTTAAAAGGCTTAGCCCAGATGGCAGATTAATCGGCATTGACAGGGATGAGTCTGCTATTTTTTATGCTAATAGAATTCTGGATGATTCAAGGGTGATTTTAAGAAAAGCAAGCTTTTCTCATCTTAAAGAAGTTTTGTCAGAGTTAAATATTGAAAAAATTGACGGGATAATTTTTGATCTTGGTGTTTCAATGCTTCAACTTAAGGATTTTGAAAGAGGATTTAGTTTTCATTCTGAGGAAAGACTTGATATGAGAATGGATCAGACAGAACCATTGACAGCATGGGATGTTGTAAACAAATATCCTGAGCAAAAGTTAACTCAAATTTTTAGAGATTATGGTGATGAGCCTTTTGCAAGGAGAATAGCAAGAGAAATTATAAGACAGAGAGGCAAAAAAACTATTGATACATGTAAAGAGCTTGCAGATTTAGTAAAAAAAACTGTTCCAAGACATGGGAGGCTTCATCCTGCCACTCAGATTTTTCAAGCAATAAGAATTGAAGTAAACAGGGAATTTGAAGAACTTAGACAAGGATTGTTGCAGGCAGTTGAATTATTAAACTCTGGTGGAAGAATTTGTGTAATCTCTTATCATTCAGGTGAAGACAGAGTTGTAAAAAATTTTTTCAGAGAGGAAGAACAAAAAGGAAATCTGCGTATTCTTACTAAAAAACCTCTTTTACCATCTCTTGAAGAAGTTGCTAAAAATCCATCAGCAAGAAGCGCAAGGCTAAGAGGGGGTGAAAAAATATGAAGCAGATTGTTTTAATAGTTTTCAGTTTATTCGCAATTTTTGCAATTTTATGGGTAAGGTCAAATGTAATTTCTGTAGAGTACAGATTAAGTAGTCTTGAAGAGAAAAAAAAGGAAATGCTTAATGAAAGAAGGCTTTTACTTGCTGAAAAGGCATCTTTAACTTCATTCGTAAGAATTAATAATGCTGATGGGCATTTTCTCGTATTTCCTGATAGAAGAAAGATTGTTTATATATCTGGAAACCCTGAGAGTTTAGTAAAAGCAGTAAGTTTCAATAAAAAGAATTAAAATGCAAAAGAGAGTTATTTTACTGAAAATAATGCTCTTAGTCTGCTTCGCTTCTATTATTTTTCGTCTTGGTTTAATCATGTTTGTTGAACATCAGGTTTATTTCTCAAGAGCAAAAATTCAACAAATAAAAAAGGAAGAAATCATTCCAAAAAGAGGGAATATATATGATAGAATGGGACGGGAATTAGCGGTTTCTTTAGAAAAAGAATCTTTATTCATTGACCCTTCATCTTTAAAGTCAGATGAAACAATAAATATTTTAAAAAGTTATATAAAAGTTAATGCTGAACAGATAAAAAGTCAATCAGAAAAAAATATAAGATTTCTATGGCTTGAAAGAAAAGTTGATCATGCTGTGGCAGAGAAAATTAAAGCTTTAAAGATTGAAGGAGTTGGTTCTGTTCCTGAAGGAGCAAGGTTTTATCCTAATGGATTTTTAGCTTCTCATGTTATTGGTTTTGTCAATATTGATGAACAAGGCATGGAAGGATTAGAAAGGCAGTATGACAAATATCTTAAAGCAGAAAAATCCTCAAAAGTAGTTTCAGTAGATGCCAGAGGAAAAAAACTTTCTGATGGAAGCTTGAAAGATATAAAAGGAAATGATATTTTTGTAACCATTGATGAAGGATTGCAATACATTGTTGAAAAATATCTTGAGGAAGCAGTAAAAAAATGGCAAGCTTCTTCAGGAATTGCCATAATGATGGATCCATTTACAGGAGAGATTCTTGCCTTAGCAAACAGACCAACATATGATCCAAATAATTTAAAATTCATAAAAAATATTGGTATAATAAGAAATCGTGCATTAACAGATTTATATGAACCAGGTTCAACCTTTAAGATAGTTACAGCAACCGCAGCATTAGAAGAAGGTATTGTAAAGCCATACACTAAATTTGATTGCTCTCAGGGATATATAGAAGTATGGGGTAAAAAAATAAAAGATGCCCACAGACACGGAGTTCTTACTTTTGAAGAAGTTATTCAAAAGTCTTCAAATGTTGGTACAATAAAAATTGCGATGATGCTTGGTAAGGAAAAGCTTTATCAATATATAAAGAAATTTGGTTTTGGTGAAAAGACAGGGATAGACCTTCCTGGAGAAATGGCAGGTTATATAAGACCTACTCAAAAATGGTCAGGCACATCAATAGGAGCTATTCCAATCGGGCAGGAAGTGGCAGTTACAGCCATTCAGGTTTTGAGAGCTTATTCTGTTATTGCAAATGGTGGTTATCTTGTAAAGCCATTTGTAGTTTCTGAAATTCGTTCGTCAGAAGGAAATATTCTGTATAAGGCTGTTATACAGAGAGAAAAAATAGTATCTGAAAAAACAGCAAAGATAATGAGAGATATATTGAAAAAAGTTACAGAAGAAGGCGGAACAGCAACTCAAGCAAAGCTTGATGGTAATAATGTTGCAGGGAAAACAGGAACAGCTCAGAAGTATGACCCTAAAACAGGTAGATATTCAAAAGATAGATTTGTAAGCTCTTTTGTCGGATTTATTCCAGCAGATAATCCCCGTATAGCAATGATAGTTGTTATTCATGACCCTAAGGGAGCTCATTATGGAGGAGTTGTTGCTGCACCAGTATTTAAAGCAATTTCTGATGAAGCTATGGCTTATCTTAATATTCCAAGAGATGATGCTAAAGAAAAAGGACTTGTTGTTACATTTGAAAATGAAACCAATAGAAAGGTTGTGGTAGCAAAAGAATGATTTTAAAAGAACTTTTAAGGAGTGATTTTAATGTTAAGGGAGATATAAACAAAAATATAGATTACATAACCTATAATTCTAAGGATGTAAAAGAAGCAAGTCTTTTTTTTGCGGTATCAGGACAGAAAGCAGATGGGCATTTTTTTATTGAGGAAGCAATAAAAAAAGGAGCAAAAGCTGTTGTTTATGAGACAGGACACTTTATGCCTTCCGAGTATGCAGATGTTACATGGATAGGTGTTAATGATTCAAGAGACGCTCTTTCATGGATTAGTTCAAAATTTTATGGAAATCCATCTGAAAGACTTAAAATTATTGGAATAACAGGCACAAATGGAAAAACAACAACATCTTATCTTATAAGAGAAATACTCAAAAGATATGATAAAAAAACAGGAGTTATTGGAACAATAAAATATTTGATTGACAATGAGGAGAAAGTTGCTGTTCACACAACTCCAGAAGCTCCTGAGTTTCAAGAGCTTCTCCATGAAATGCTCGTCAAAGGCGTAGAATATGTCATTACAGAGGTGTCTTCGCATGCTCTTGCTTTAAAGAGAGTTGATTACACAAAATTTGATATCGCAGTATTTACAAATCTTTCAAGGGACCATCTTGATTTTCATAAAGATATGGAAGATTACTTCAATGCTAAAAAAAGGCTATTTACTGAGTTGCTTAAAAACGAAGGAGTTGCGGTTATCAATTTTGATGATGTCTATGGAAGAAGGTTGGCAGAACAGTTGAACACTAAAAAAATTACTTACTCAATAGAAAATCCTCAGGCAGATATTTATGTTAAAAACTACAGACTAAACTTTAAAGAGACAGAGATTAATCTTCATATTAAGAAGGAAAAGGAATTAGTTGTAAAAACTCATCTTTTAGGTATTCCTAATATTTATAATGTTATTTCCGCAGTATCAGTTGCTGTAGCTTTGAATATTCCCTTTGATATTATTGAATCTGCGATTTCAGATGCTCATTCTCCAGATGGAAGATTTGAGAGAGTTGATGAAGGACAGGATTTTCTTGTTTTTGTTGATTATGCTCATTCACCAGATGCTCTTGAAAGATTGCTTATAAGTGTAAGAAAACTTAAAGAAGAGATATCAAAAAACGGAAAAATAGTAACAGTTTTCGGTTGTGGTGGAAATCGGGATAGAGGGAAAAGACCCCAGATGGGTAAAATTGCTACTGAATTAAGTGATTATGTAATTCTTACCTCAGACAATCCGAGATGGGAAGAACCAAGAGAAATAATCAAAGAAATTGAAGAAGGTATTTTAAAAGACAACTACATTGTTGTTCCTGACAGAACCATGAGTTTATATATAGGAACAAAGATATGTAAAAAGGGAGACATTCTAATTGTTGCTGGCAAAGGACATGAAGATTATCAGGAAATAAAAGGGAAAAGATATCCTTTCAGCGATAGAGAAATTCTTGTAAAAGCCTTAAGAGAGTTGAGGTAATTCATTATGTTTACCCTTGACGATTTATTGATAGCTACAGGAGGAAAATTAGTTTCAAAAGGAAATGAGATATTTAAAGAAGCATCAATTGATACAAGAACAATTGGCAAGAATGATCTTTTTTTTGCATTGAAAGGTTCAAAAAAAGATGGACATGAATTTGTAGATGAAGCTTTGATTAAGGCTTCTGGTGCAGTAGTTTCAAAAAATGAAGGCATGGATTTTAAAAATAAAACAGTAGTTATAGTGGATGACACTCTTAAGTCTTTACAAAATTTAGCAGGATATTTAAGAAAAAAATTTAAGGGAAAGATTATCGCAGTTGTAGGAAGCAATGGTAAGACAACAACAAAGGAATTGATTGCCAGTTTTTTATCAAAAAAATACAAAATTCTTAAAACTGAGGGAAATTTTAATAATAACATCGGAGTTCCGCTCTGCATCAGCAGGATTGAAAACAATACTGAAATTATGGTTCTTGAGCTTGGAACAAATAGACCTGGTGATATAAAAGAGCTTTGCGATATAGTATATCCAGATTATGCATTGATTACAAATATTGGATATGAACATATTGAAGGCTTTGGTTCAATTCAAGGAGTAAGAGAGGGAGAATTAGAAATACTTCCTTATGTTAAAACAGTTTTTGCCAATGGAGATGATAAATTCCTAATGGATGGGCTTAAAAGATACAGCGGACAAATTTTGACATTCGGAATGAGCAAAGAATGTGATTTTAGAGCTGAAAACATTAATTTTTATAATGATCATGTTGAATTTGATTTTTATAGTGATATTGCAGCCTTTCCAGTTAAAACTCCTTTAGTGGGGATTTATAATATTTACAATCTTACAGGAGCGATTGCTGTTGCTACTTTTTTAGGTATATCTAAATGTTCTATACAACAGATTACAGAAAGTTTCACTTCTGTGAAGATGCGTGGAGAAATAATCAAAATTAATGGAGTTGAAATATTTTTTGATGCTTACAATGCGAATCCTTCTTCAATGAAAGTCGCATTGCAGGAGCTTACAAGAAGGAAAAAAGGTAGACGGACAGTTGCTGTTTTAGGAGATATGCTGGAACTTGGAGAATTTACAGATTTAGCTCATGAAGAAGTTGGTAAATGGGTAAATGAGATGGGGATAGATATTTTTATTGGAGTGGGAAAGTTTATAAAAAATGCATTAAGATATGTTAATGGATATGTTTTTAACGATCCTATACAGGCGGCAGAGTTTTTAAAAAAAGAACTCAAGGGTTCTGAAATTGTTTTAATCAAAGGTTCAAGGGCTATGAAGCTGGAGAAGATTCTTGAGATTTTGAAAGAAGGGAGATAGTAATGCTTTATGAGATTCTTTACAGTTTAAGTGACTATATTTCTGGATTAAATGTTTTCAAATATATTACTTTCAGAACAATGCTTGCTATCCTTACATCTTTCTTTTTTACATTCATCATTGCTCCACCATGCATAAGATGGCTTAAAAAATTAAGTCTTACACAGCATATAAGAGATGATGGTCCTAAAACACATCTTAAAAAAGAAGGCACACCTACAATGGGCGGTATAATAATAACTGCTTCAGTCTTAGTTGCCGTGCTTATGTGGGGAAATTTAAAGAATCACTATATGTGGATTATGATAATTAGTTTCTTAGGTTTTGGCTTAATAGGATTTATAGATGATTATCTAAAAATTACAAGAAAAAATTACAAAGGATTACCAGGTAGATATAAATTGTTTGCTCAGTTCTTACTTGCTTCTTCTGTAACTCTTTTTCTTTATTTCAACCCAAAGGACCCTTATACAACTGTTTTAAGTATTCCATTTTTCAAACAGTGGCTTATTGATTTAGGAATATTTTATCTGCCTTTTGCTATTTTTGTGATTGTAGGTAGTTCAAATGCTGTAAATCTTACAGATGGAATGGATGGACTTGCAGCAGGTCTTGTAGGTATTGCATCTATTGTAAATGCTGTTCTTCTCTATATATCAGGGCATGCTGTATTTGCTAAATATCTTTATGTTCTTTATATCCCTGGAACAGGAGAATTAGCTGTTTTTTGCGGTGCAATGCTTGGTGCATGTCTTGGCTTTTTATGGTATAATTCCTATCCTGCTGAGGTTTTTATGGGAGATGTTGGTTCTTTAAGTCTTGGTGGAGCACTCGGTAGTCTTGCGGTTATTACAAAGCATGAAATAGTTTTAGCTCTTGTTGGAGGCATATTTGTTGTAGAGGCTCTTTCTGTTATCCTTCAAGTAGGATATTTCAAATTAACAAATGGAAAAAGAATTTTTAGAATGGCACCGCTTCACCATCATTTTGAATTAAAAAAATGGCCCGAACCTAAGGTTATTGTTAGATTTTGGATAATAGGAATTATACTTGCCCTTTTGAGTCTTTTAACATTAAAACTGAGGTGATATTATGACAGGATATTTTAACAGTTTCACTCGTTTTACATGTAAAGGAATGCGTTTTATGTGTTTTATTTTGTTTATTTATGTCTTAGTTTACTCTCCTGAAGCTTTAGCTCAGGAAAGTAAAAAACAAGTTGATATTGATGCTCCAAGTGCTGTTGCAGTTGATGCTCAGACAGGGAAGGTTTTATACGGCAAGAATCCGCATATAAAACTTCCTCCAGCAAGCACAACAAAACTTGTAACAGTGATGGTTGCTCTTGAGAAGCTTGATCCTGAACATAAAGTAACCATATCAAGAAAAGCAGCAAGAACTCCGAGTGTTTCACCAAAGTTGGTGGAAGGAGAAGTTTATAAAGTCCGTGACCTTGTTTATCTTGCATTAATGCGATCTGTAAATTCCGCAGCAGTTGCTCTTGCAGAAGCTACTGCAGGAAGGGAGGAGAATTTTGTAAAGCTTATGAACGATAAAGTGCAGAAAATTGGAGCAAAAGATACAAGATTTATAAATGCATCAGGTTTACCTGGAGCAGGTCAATATACAACAGTCTACGATTTAACAAAAATAATGTCTCATGCTCTTGCTTATCCATTAATAAAAGAGGCTGTGCATACTCGTGTTTATTTAATCAGGTCTGAAAATGGAAAAGAGCATTTTATTCAGAATACAAATCAGCTTTTATGGGCAGAAGATAATATGATAGGAGGCAAAACAGGATATACAAGGCGAGCAAGACATTGTTTTGTAAGTGCCTATAAAGTTAATGGAAGACTTGTTTATACAGCAATCTTAGGAGATACAAATAGAGAGCAACTTTGGAAAGATACTCAACAATTAGTAGAAAAGGCAGAATATGTTCTTACAGGCAAAGATGAACCTGTTGTTAAGCTTTCAGAAGAAAAATCAGTAATGCCTGTTTCCTATAAGAAAAATCAGAAATTGAATAAAAAAGTTAAAACAGATAAAAAGAAAGTAAAGAAAATCTCAAAAACAAAGAGGGCAGCGAATGCAAAAAATAATAAAAGAACTATCTGAACTGGAGAATAAAACAGTAGCAGTTGTTGGTCTTGGTAAAAGTGGTATAGCAGCATCTAAGTTACTTTGCAGTCTTGGCGCAAAATTGATAATAAATGATAAAAAAAGCAAAGAGGAAATTTTAAAGGATTTAATAACAGTAAACGGGAAAATAGAACGAATCATAGGAGAGGGGCATCCACCAGAAGCCCTTGAAAATGCTGATATTGTTGTTGTAAGTCCAGGAGTTCCATTAAGCACACCTTCAATTGTTTCAGCGGTTTATAAAGGCATACCAGTTATTGGTGAGATAGAACTTAGTTGGCAGATTCTGAGTTTAATAAAAGAGAATGTAAAAATAATAGGTATTACAGGTGCAAATGGAAAGTCTACTACTTCAACGCTTACATATGAATTTTTAAAAAGAGATGGTAAAAAGGTTCAACTTGCAGGAAATATTGGATATCCTATGGCAGAAGTTGTTTTAAAACTTTTAAATAAAGAAATTGATATGGAATATCTTGTGCTGGAACTTTCCAGCTTTCAACTTGAAGGAATCAAAACTTTTAAACCTGATTTTGCAGCAATTCTGAATATTACTCCAGACCATATGGATAGATATTCAGACATGAAAGAATATATTGAGGCAAAGGCAAAAATTTTTCAGAATCAAAACGGAGATGATTATTTAATTCTTAACATGGATGATGAAAATACTATATCAGCTATTGAATATTTAAGAAATGTATATTTAAAAAAAGGTAAACTTCCTCATGTTTTTTATTTTAGCAGGGTTCAAAATGTCTATGGTGCCTATTTAAAGAATGATTCTATTTATTTTAATGCCAGAGAAGAAGTCTCTGATGACATAAAGAAAGAGATGGAAAACACGGTTCTTTCTGTTTCCACATTTAAAATAAAGGGTATTCATAATGTTGAAAATATAATGGCAGCATCTTTACTTGCTTTATGTTCTGGATGCAAGGGGCAAAGTATAAAAGACGTTGTTCAGCAATTTCCAGGTCTTCCACATAGAATGGAGCCTGTCAGAGAAATAGATGGAGTAATCTATATAAATGACTCAAAGGGCACTAATGTTGACGCAGTTAAGAAATCTCTTGAAAGTTTTCCCGGTAATGTGATATTGATTGCTGGTGGAAGAGATAAAGATGGAGATTTTTCTGCTTTGAAAAGTATTGTAAAAGAAAAAGTAAAGGCTTTACTACTTATCGGTGAGGCAAAGCATAAGATAGCAGATGCTCTTGGAGATTTGGTTCCATGCTATTTAGAAAGTGATATGAAGTCTGCTGTGATTAAAGCAAAGGAAATTGCTCGTGCTGGTGATGTTGTGCTTCTTTCTCCTGGATGCGCAAGTTTTGATATGTTCAAAAACTTTGAACATAGAGGAGAAGTATTTAAAGATATTGTGAACTCTTTATGAAAAAAGGTTCTATTGATAAAACTCTTATAATAGCTGTAACTATTCTTGTAATAATTGGATTAATTGCAGTTTATAGTTCTACTTCTGTTTTAGCTTCTGTTAAGGCAAAATATGCTGATAAAGGTGGAATGATTTACTTACAGAAGCAACTATTTACATTGATTATAGGCTTTTTTTTCATAGTTGTATTTATATTTTTACCTGTTACAAAATTAAAAAAACTTGTTTTTCCTCTGCTTATTATTTCTTTTATAATGCTTATTGCTGTTTTTAGTCCATTAGGAGTAAGTGCAGGAGGTGCAAGAAGATGGCTCAGACTGTGGCCCAGTGTTTTTCAACCTTCTGAACTTGTAAAGCTTGCAATGGTTTTTTTCCTTGCATGGTATATGAGCAGAGAAAGTTATAATAAAGAAAGTATCAAGGATTTTGTAATTCCGATAAGTTTAATGGGAGTATTTCAGATAATTTTTCTTAAACAACCAGATTTTGGTGCAGTTATGACACTTGGAATAATCACCTTTGTGATGCTTTTTATCGGAGGTGTAAGTTTGAGATTTTTGGGACTTACTATTTTGCTTGCAATTCCTGTTTTATTTTATCTTGCAAAAGAACCTTATAGATGGAAAAGAATAACTTCATTTCTTGACCCTTGGTCAGATCCTCAGGGAAGCGGTTTTCAGCTTGTTCAGTCACTTATTGCACTTGGAAGCGGAGGGCTTACAGGACAAGGTCTTGGCGAAGGAAAGCAGAAACTTGCTTTTTTACCTGAGATACACACAGATTTTATATTTGCTCACATCGGTGAAGAAATGGGATTTATTGGTGTTTGCGTAGTTGTTATTCTTTTCTTTTTTATATGTATGAGAGGACTAAATATTGCAGTAAAGCAGATTGACCCTTTTTGTTATTTTCTTGCTTCGGGAATTACAATTATGATTTCAATTCAGGCATTAATAAACTTTGCGGTTGTAACAGGTCTGGCACCAACAAAAGGACTTCCCTTGCCTTTTATTAGTTACGGTGGTTCTTCCCTTGTTGTCAATCTTATAGCAGTAGGAGTTTTGCTTAATCTTTCAAGATTTGATTATAAGACAGATTTTACAGAATTAACATTACAGAAAAAAAATAAATTAAGAACATATAGATATTACTACAAAGGAAGAAAATTTTCATGAGAGTTATTATTGCAGGTGGAGGAACAGGGGGACATCTTTTCCCTGGCATTGCTCTTGCAGAGAGTTTGATAGGTAAATATCCAGAGGCTCAAATTATCTTTGTGGGAACTCCAAAAGGACTGGAGGCAAAGGTAATACCTAAAACAGGCTATGAGTTAAATTTTATTTCAATTCAGGGATTTGTTGGAAAGTCTTTTAGTGAAAAGGCAAAATCGCTGAAGAGTCTTTTAAAATCCATGTTTGAATCAAAAAATATTATAAATTCATTTGCTCCAGATATTGTTTTCGGAGTTGGAGGATATGCATCGTTTCCAGTTGTTTTAGCAGCTTTTTTGAAAAAAATTCCTACGATTATTCTTGAACAAAATACTGTTCCAGGGCTTGCGAATAAATTACTTGGCAAAATTGCTTCTGCTGTTGCGATAACATATCCAGAGACAATAGAGTATTTCTCAAGGGAGAAGACATATTTAACAGGAACTCCAATTAGAAAGAAAATTTTAGAAGGAAATAAGGAAAAGGCAAAAAAACTTTTTGATATTGAAGAAGGAAGAATTACAATACTGATTTTGGGAGGTAGTCTTGGAGCAAGAAAGATAAACAAGGCTATGACAGAAGGACTTTCATATTTGCTTCCTTTAAAAAACAGGATACAGATAATTCATCAAACAGGTGAGGCTGACTATAACTGGGTTTACAATGAGTATAAAAACTTATCATTTAGAGCAACTGTATTGCCATTTATATATGATATGGTAGAAGCTTACTCAGTAGCAGATTTAGTTATTTCAAGGGCAGGTGCATCCACTGTTGCAGAGCTCACAGCTATTGGTAAGGCATCAATTCTTATTCCATATCCATATGCTGCATATAATCATCAGGAAATGAATGCAAGAAGACTTCTTAGCAGAGGTGCATGTGAACTTATTCTTGACAGGGAGTTAAATGGGGAGGTTCTTGCAAAAAAGATTAATAAAATTTTAAATAAACCAGAAATTATGAAAGAGATGGAAATGGCATCACTTGCTTTTGGAAAACCTTATGCAGGAGAGAAAATTATAGAAATTGCAGAAAGTTTGCTCAGGAGGAAAAGATAAATGTATCAATACAAAAGAATTCATTTTGTTGGAATTGGCGGAATTGGAATGAGCGGTATAGCGGAAGTTCTTCATAACATGGGTTATACAGTTTCAGGCTCTGATATAAAAGAGTCTGACACTGTAAGAAGATTAAAAAAACTTGGGATAAAAGTATTCATAGGACATAGCAGTGATAATATTGATAACACAGAAGTGGTGGTTTTTTCTTCTGCGGTAAAACCTGATAATCCTGAAATTATTAAAGCAAGATCACTTGGAATTCCAGTCATTCCAAGAGCTGAGATGCTTGCTGAACTTTGTAGACTTAAATATTCCATTTTAGTTGCAGGTGCACATGGTAAGACAACAACCACTTCATTTATTGCCACTATTTTAAGTGATGCTGGCTTTGATCCTACAATTGTTATTGGAGGGAAACTTAAATCTATAGGAACAAATGCAAAATTAGGTCAGGGTGAATTTCTTGTGGCAGAGGCTGATGAAAGTGATGGAAGTTTTCTTAAACTTTCACCTGCTGTTTCTGTTATTACAAACATTGACAGAGAACATCTTGATTATTTCAAAAATCTTAAAAGAATTAAAAAAGCTTTTCTTGAGTTTGCAAATAAAGTTCCTTTTTATGGTGTTTCAGTTCTTTGCAGAGAGTGCAGACATATAAGAGATTTAATTCCTCATCTAACAAGAAGATATGTAACCTATGGTTTTGATGAGGCATCTGATTTTTGCGCGAAAAATATTGAATATTCATCCTCAAAAGTCTTATTTGACGCTTTTTTTAGAAATAAGTTTCTTGGAAGATTTGCAATTACTGTTCCGGGAAATCACAATGTATTAAATGCTCTTGCAACTATAGCTGTGGCAAAGGAGCTTTCCATACCTATTGAAAAAGTAAGAGAATCCCTTGAGAATTTTACAGGCATTAGCAGAAGATTTGAGTTTAAAGGTGAGAAAAATGGTGTAAAATTTTATGATGACTATGGACATCATCCAACAGAGATAAAGGCTGTAATAAAAACTGCTTTATGGCTAAAACCACAAAGGCTCTGCGTAATTTTTCAGCCTCACAGATATACAAGAACAAGAGATTTGATGGAACAGTTTATTCAGGTTTTTAAGACAACATTAAGAAAAAATGATGTTTTATTTCTCATGGATATATATGCCGCAAGTGAACCTCCTATTGAAGGAGTAAGTGCAGAGATTTTATATGAAAAATTGAAAAATGTAGGAGTTAATGTGATATTCAATCCTGACAAAGAAGATATAAAAATTGATATTTTAAGAGAATTAAAAGAAGGAGACCTTGTTTTTACGATTGGAGCAGGAGATGTATACAAAGTTGGGGAAAGCATTAAAGAGAAGTTATGAAAAATATTGAAATTTTCTTAAAAGAAAATAGGATACCTTATAAAAAATATGAGTCTTTGGCTAAATATACAACTCTTAGAATTGGAGGATATGCAGACTTTGTTGTATTTCCAGATGAAGACTCTGTTTTAAAATTGCTTGAAATTATAAGAAATGAAGGAACAGCATACTATGTTATAGGAGGAGGCAGTAATTTAGTTGTGCATGATGAAGGATTTAAGGGAGTGATAATCAATACAAAGCAAATGAAGAGAATAAATCTTGAAGGATTTACCATAAGGACTTCAGCTGGCGTAATGTTGCCAAGACTTCTTGCTTTTGTTTTAAAAAGAAAGCTTTCAGGAATAGAAGGTCTTATTGGTATACCAGGAACAGTTGGAGGTGCAATAAAAGGCAATGCAGGCTCTTTTGGATATGAAATTAGTGATTGCCTTGCAGAAGTTGAAATTATAACCGATAAACTGGAAACTAAAATTCTAAAAAAACAAGATATTACTTTTCAATATCGTAGCTCAAATTTGGTTGAAACATGGCTTATAAAATCTGCAACCTTTAGTTTAAAGGAAGATGATGGAGAGGCTTTTAACAGGATGAAACAGTTTCTCCAAAGAAAAAAACAGACTCAACCTTTAAGAGAGTATTCTGCAGGATGCGTATTTAAAAATCCAGAAGGACAATCAGCAGGTTATTTAATAGAAAAAGCAGGACTAAAAGGATTCAGAGTTGGAGATATACTTATAAGTCATCTCCATGCTAACTATTTCATTAATGTTGGTAAAGGTAAGGCAAATGATTTTTTAAAGTTAATGGATATTGTTAAGGAAAAGGTATTCAAGCTTTTTTCAATAGAATTGGTGCCTGAGATAAAAATTTTGGAGGCTTAATATGAAAGTTGGAGTAATCGCGGGAGGAATTTCCTCAGAGAGAGAAGTCTCTCTTAGGAGTGGACAGGCAGTCTTCAATGCCTTAAAAGAACTTGGATATAATGTGGTATTTATAGATGCAGGAATAGACCTTTGTGAGAAGATAAAAATAGAAAAAATTGATATAGCTTTTCTTGTTCTTCATGGTGGATGGGGAGAAAATGGAGCAGTTCAGGGGATGCTTGAAGTTATGGGTATTCCATATACTGGTTCAGGAGTTCTTGCTTCTGCTCTGGCAATGGATAAGGAAGCATCAAAGAAGATATTTCTTTATCACGGTATTCCTGTTCCTCCTTTTAAAGTGCTTAATAAAAAAGATTATATAAGTTCAGCCGTTAGTCTATCATCTTTTAGTTTTCCCTGTGTTGTAAAACCTGCAGAGGAAGGATCATCTATAGGAGTAAACATTGTTAAAAATGAGAGAGAGTTTAAGAATGCAATTAATGAAGCATTCCAATTTGGGAAACGAGTAATTATAGAGAAATTTATTGAAGGCAGAGAAATACATATTGGAGTATTAGGAGATAAAGCTCTTGGAGGAGTTGAAGTAAGACCTAAAAAAGGTTTTTACAGCTATGAAGCAAAGTATACAAAAGGTTTGACTGAATATATACTGCCTCCTGAGATAGATAATGCTCTTTATGAGAAACTCAAAGAACTTGGACTCAAAGCTCATAAGTCGCTAAATTGTAAAGGGGGTACAAGGGTTGATATGATAGTTGATCAACAAGGTAATCCTTATGTTCTTGAAGTAAATACAATTCCTGGCATGACAGAAACATCTCTTTTACCTAAAATAGCTTCACTTGCTGGTTATGATTTTAAAGGTTTAGTTAAAGAGATTCTGGAACTTTCACTTAAAAATAATGAAAAGTAAGAAATGGATAATTTTAATATGCGTTTTTTTTGTTGTATTAGTTGGTTTTTTGGCTTTTGAGGAATTTACTGTAAGGAATGTTGTTATTATTGGTAATAAACATCTAACTGATAAAGAAATCAGAGCAATCCTGTCAATAAAAGAAGGGAATTCTATCATTTATCCGTCATCAAAGACTTTATATGAAAGACTAAAAAAAACGCCATGGATAAAAGATGCAATTATAAGAAAAGATTTAAACGGAACAATGACAATTTATATAAAGGAATCCACTCCGGTTGCTATTGCTATGTTTAATGAAAATTATTATTTGGTTGATTACGAAGCTCAGGTTCTTGAGAATTTCACTGAAAAGATTCAAAAGGATAAGCATGTTTCTGAAGTAGACACCAAAGAAACAAACCCAACCATTTTTTTACCTATCATAAAAAATATTGATCCATTCAAAAACAAAGAAACTCTTAATGAAGCCGTCAAACTACTCAATTTCATTAATCATAAAGGTTTTGTAAAAGCTGATGATAAAGTAATAATAACAGGCAATAATCCAGATGACCTGACTCTTTATATAAATAATTTCCCAATTATTGTAGGCAAAGGAGAGCTTGAAGCAAAATTTGCGAAATATCTTGTAGTTAATGGCGAGATTCAAAAAAGAGGTTTAAATGTTCAATACATTGACCTAAGAGTTCCCGATAGAGTGATAGTAAAACCTGTTGAATAGAGGATTTTAAAAATGAGTGAAATGATTAAAGTAATTGATATTGGAACAACAAAAATATCATTTGCAGGAGCAAAAATTGAAAGTGGAAAATTAGTAATTGATTTTTTAAAGAGTTATCCATCTGCTGGTTTAAAAAGAGGCAAAATAGTTGACATGGAAGCAATGATTTCATCTATTAAGAAATCTTTACAGGATATAGAGAGCACCTTAGGAATAAGATTGAAAAAAGCTTTTGTTTGTTCCTCTGGAAGTGATATTGAAGGTATATATAGTAATGCAGCAGTAAAAGTAAAGAAGAGAGAAGTAACAGAACAGGATGTTGATTTAGCAATTGAAGCAGCAACTGCTATGCAGATTCCTTATGATAGACAGGCAGTTCATATTCTACCTGTTGAATTTGTTGTGGATGGAGTAAACGGGATAAAAGATCCTGTTGGAATGAAGGCATTAAGGCTTGAGTCTAAGGTTTATATTATAACTGCTTCATCGTCACATATTCAGAATCTTATTACATGTTGTAATAAAGCGGGCATTGAAGTTGAAGACATTGTGCTTCAGAGTGTGGCTTCTTCGGAGGCTACACTTTCAGAACATGATAAAGAAATGGGAACACTGGTTGTTGATATAGGTGGAGGAAGCATAGACATGGCAGTATTTTATGATGGTTATTTAAGACATGTTGCAACATATGGTATCGGAGGTAATCACATTACAAATGATTTAGCAATAGGATTAAAAATTCCATTCCATGAAGCAGAGAGAATAAAAACGCAATTCGGAGTTGCATTGCCTGATATCAGATTTGGTAGTTTGAAGTTCAAAGAAAATGAAAAAGATATAGAAATTGTTGGACTGGATAAGCATTCTATTAAAATTCCTCTTAAGGTGATAAAAGAGATAATTTATGCAAGATGTGAAGAAATACTGGAAGTCTTAAAAAAGGAATTTACCTCTATCCCTCAGGATATTTCTATATCTTCAGTAGTTTTTACAGGTGGGACATCATTGATGCAGGGTTTTATCTCCTTAGCTGAAGGATTTTTATCAATACCTGCAAGAATAGGAAAACCAGACACAGGGCTCATGACAGTTTGTTCCGAGTTTGGTTTAGATGAAAGTATAATTGAACAGAAAGACGAATTTGAAGAAATTTTTACTCCTGAGTTTGCTTCAACCATAGGAACAATAATTTATGCAATTAAAACAAGAGGTTTTAGTGAGTCATACTCTGGTTTAGCGAAATTATTTAGTAAAATTGGAACATGGATAATGGAAAAAACCTTAAGAAAGTTTAAATAAAATTAGAAGGGGGGAGCAAAATGTTTGAAATTGAAGAAGTAGAGAGACCTGTAGCAAAGATAAAGGTGATAGGAGTTGGAGGAGCAGGCACGAATGCTGTAAATACAATGATTTCTTCTGGTATTTATGGAGTTGAATTTATAGCAGTAAATACAGATATACAACATCTTGAAATTTCCTTAGCTCCTGTTAAAGTGCAGATTGGAAAAGAGCTTACAAAAGGTCTTGGTGCAGGTTCTGATCCAGAACTTGGCAAGAAATCAGCATTTGAAGACAAGGATACACTTCTTTCTTGCATAGAAGGTTCTGATTTGATTTTTATAACTGCTGGAATGGGTGGAGGAACAGGAACTGGTGCTGCACCTGTGATTGCTTCTTTAGCAAAAGAACTTGGAATACTGACAGTAGCAGTTGTTACTAAGCCCTTTTATTTTGAGGGTAAAAAAAGGCTTCATAATGCAGTTGTTGGAATAAAAGAGCTTAAAAAATATGTAGACACTATAATTGTTATTCCTAATGATAGAATTTACATGGTTGTTGAAAAAGGAACTCCTCTTGTGAAATCTTTCGCAATTGCTAATGATATTTTAAGGCAGGCTGTTCAGGGAATTTCAGATCTTATTTTAAGTCCAGGCTTTATAAATAGAGATTTTGCAGATGTAAGGACTATTATTGAAAACTCTGGTAAGGCTGTGATAGGACTTGGAACATGCACAAAACAGGAAGGAGCAACTGAGGCAGCTCGCCGGGCAATTAATAATCCACTGCTTGAAGAAACATCCATAGAAGGTGCTAAAAGAATTCTCATAAATATCACTGGAGGATTTGATCTTACTCTTGATGAAGTTCAAGAAATTGCTGGGACTGTATATGATATTGCCCATGAAGACGCAAATATAATATTTGGAACTGTAATAAAATCTGAAATAGAAAATGAGATATTTGTCACGGTCATTGCAACAGGTTTTGAGGATAAATCTGAAGAGATAACTTTAAGCTCCACTGAGAAATGGATGCCTAAAAGTAGTAGTGTTTCTTTGAAAGAAACAAAAAGAATTATTTCAAAAGATATTCAATCTCTTTCTTCATTAAGTCTTGATTCAGTTTCAAATTTTTCCAGTAAACAGTCAGATTTAGATATGACCACATCAGAAACTTCTTTGAAAAAAGAAACAGATGAGCATTTATTATCTTCAGTCCCTTCTCAAGAAAATACTAAACATTCTGAAACAAAATTAGAGCCTGCTGATGAAAAACAAAAAACAGAGCCTGTAGAACATGAAAATTCAGTTATCTTTCTTAAAGAACCTTCCAAAGATATTCCTCCAGAGATTGAAGATGAAATTGATATTCCAGCTTATTTAAGAAAGAAACATAAAATACTGAATGAGAAAAATATTTGAAAAGATTAATGCTCTATTAGAGAAAGAAAAGGGCACAATTTTTAAAGAACATGGTGGCAGAATAAGAATATGTCTTATATATCCAAATTTATATCCGATTGGAATATCAAATTTAGGATTTCAAACTGTTTACAGGCTTTTTAATCAAAGAAAAGATATTGTCTGTGAGAGAGTTTTTCTTCCAAAAGATATAGAGGATTATAAAAAATATCCCCTTGTTTCATTTGAATCAAAAACTCCTATTTATGCATTTGATATATTGGCTTTCAGTCTTTGTTTTGAAAATGATTATCCATCTATTTTAAAAATCCTTGAACTCGGTAAGGTTCCTTACTATAGTTTCCAAAGGAATTTTAATCATCCTTTGGTAATAGCAGGTGGAGTTTTATGTTTTACTAATCCCGAACCTGTAGCTCAAATTTTTGATATTATTTTCATTGGTGAGGCTGAAGGACTTATTGATAAATTTATTGAAGTTTATAAGTTTGTTAAGAATAATTCCTATGAAGAGGATTTTAAAGAAAATCTTAAACGAGAAGTTTTAAAACTTGATGGATTTTATGTTCCAGAGGCTTATGAGGAAATACATGATGCACATGGAAAATTAATTGGAAGACAACCCGTCTGGAACAATGCTTCTGAAAAGATAAAAAGAGTTTACTGTAAAGAATTTACAAAAAAATTTAGTTTTTCTCAAATAATAACACAAGAAGCTGTATTTTCTAATATGTTTCTTGTTGAAACCATGCGTGGATGTCCTTTTAGTTGCAGATTTTGTCTCGTAGGACATGTATATAAACCTGTCAGAAAGGCTAACATTGAAGATTTAAAATCAAAAATTGAGGAACTTAAACCTTTTCAGGCAGGTTTAATAGCTCCCTCAATTACAGCTTATAAGGAACTAAAAGAATTATTGAAAATTTCTGATGTTGAATTGTCTTTTACTTCCTTAAGGGCGGATAAATCTACTATTGAAATTTTAAAAACTCTCGCATTACGTAAAACCATCACTTTAGCTCCTGAAGCAGGGACTGACAGACTCAGAAGGATAATAAAAAAGGAAATAAGTGAAGATGATTTATTGCTTATTGCTCAAAAGCTTAATGAAACAGAACTTGAAATTCTCAAGCTTTATTTCATGATAGGTCTTCCTTTTGAAAAGGACGAAGAGATTGATGAAATAGTTAATCTTATTAAAAAAATTCGGAGTGTTTTTCAACGCAAGATAACAGCAAGTGTCAGTATATTTGTTCCAAAGCCTTTTACTCCGTTTCAATGGCATAGAATGGAGAAATATGAAATAGTTAAAGAGAAACTGAAAAAACTAAAAAAAGACACATTGCAGATTAAAGGATTTAAACTTGTTCATGAAGTCCCGAAGTATTCTTACATGGAAGGTTATTTTGCAAAGGCTCCAAGAAAAGCAATTTCAGTGATTGAGAGACTTTCAAAGGGAGAAAATTTTTGGCATTTTTTTGATGAAATACAGGATAGCCTTTATGAAATAAAATCATTTAATGATTATCTCCCATGGGATTTTATTGAACATGAAGGATTAAGCAAAGAGGCTTTGTGGAAGGAGTCCGAAAAAGCAATAGCTATAGCCTGCCAAACTGATAACATTTAAATAGGTCAGGAGATTTTTCATTTCCACTTAAAGTTCTGGCTCTAAATCTGCAACCGCCTCTACATTCCTGAAGAAATGCGCAGTTTATTTCAGAACATTCAAGTTCTTTTAAAATAATCTGTTTTTTCTTTTTCCATAGATTTTCTAACCCTTCATCAATTTGTCCAATAGGTTCATTTTCATAGAAAGAACAAAAAGCAACTGAACCTGTTGCAAGGATTGCCATAAGATGGGCACCACATCCATATCCTTCTGCTCTTGGATGGTCTTCTACGGAAAACCCATATTTCTGCATGATTGTGTAGGTTTTTTCTGGAGAAACCCAGAGTTCTTTATTTAATTTCAAATTTCCTGTAATTGTAAGGGCATCAATGGTCCATTCCCTTATTTTTAAACTTTTGATAAGGTTTTCAAGTTCATCAAACTCTTCTATGTTTTCTTTATGAATAACTGTTGCGATACTTACTTGAAATCCGTAATCAATGGATTTTTTAATTGCTTTTAAAGTTTTATCAAATGTTCCCTGTCCTCTTAATATTTCGTGTCCTCTTTTCATTCCGTCAAGGCTTATCTGGATTTCTTCAAAATTTAGATTTTTTAATATGTTATCATTGAGTAATAGTCCATTTGTAAAAAGAATTTTCCTTATAGCGAGGTCTTTTATAAAATTATTAATTTTTTTAAATTCTGAATGTAATAAAGGTTCTCCACCTGTAATCAGAACTCTTAATCCTTGCATTTTTTCAAACTCTTTGAGAGTTTTTTTTATTTTTTCAAAAGAAAGTTCCTGAGACTTGTCTATATCTACAAAATGCGAAAATTTTTTCTTCTGACATGTACCTGAATTTACAAAGCAATGTTTGCATCTTAGATTGCAACGATTTGTAATCTGAAGCTCAAGATATCTTAGAGATGGAATTGGTGATTGCTCTATTGCAGTTTTAATTCTTTTTTGAGGGATTTTAGTTAAAATTCCTTCATTTAAGCAGTATTCAATGAATTTTTTGTCATCTTTTTCCCCTTTATTGAGTGTATTGGGTAGAGCATTACTTTCTGATATGTCACTGAGTATTTTTAATGCCCTTTTATTAATAGAGTAAATTTCATCTGTTTTTATATTATAAAGTGCAGGAAACTCAATTAGTTTTATAAAGATTTTTTCATTGAGATAATACTTACCCAATTTCATAAGTGGAAAGCCTTTCTGGACAATGACATCTAAAGTTGAATCTTTCTTCTATTGATTTTTTAAAAATATCAATGACTTCTGGTTCACCATGCACAATAAAAATTTCAGGCTTTGTTTTGATAGCTTTAAGCCATTCAAGAAGTTCATCTCTGTCAGCATGTGCTGAAAAACCTCCAATAGTGTAAATTTTAGCTTTTACTGGAAGCATTTTACCAAGTATCAAAACCTCTTTTTCTCCATCAACAATTTTTCTTCCAAGTGTGCCTTTAGCCTGAAATCCTGCGAAGATAATGCTACATTGTTCTCTGTAAATATTATGATAAAGGTGATATATTATTCTTCCACCCTGACACATTCCGCTTCCAGCAATAATAACAGCCTTTGAGTTAATTGTATTAAGTTTTTTTGATTCTTCAACACTTTTTATAAAATGAAGCTTTATGGATGAGCGATTCGGGTGTCTCATTTCTCTTAAGGCTTCATCATCAAAAAGTTCTGGATGTGAAAGATATATTCTTGTGGCTTCTTCTGCAAGAGGACTGTCAAGATAGACATCTATTGGTTCTAAAATTCCCTGCCTTACAGATTTATTGAGAATATAAAGCAAATCTTGGGTTCTTCCAACAGCAAAAGCTGGTATTATAACATTCCCTTCTTTTTTAAATGTATCTTTTATCGCTTGAATAAGCTCCTTAATGCTTTCTTCAAGATTTTTATGAAGTCTGTTTCCATAGGTTGACTCTAAAACAAGGTAGTCTGCTTCAGTTGGAGGGATAGGATCCTTTAAAATCGGATTCCCTGTTCTTCCAATATCTCCTGAGAATACAATCGTTTTATTATTAATTTTTATTTCAACAGTTGCTGAGCCAAGAATATGTCCGGCATCAAGGAATCTTATGCTTATTCCATTAAAATTTAATGTTTTTTGATAGGATAAAGTTTCTATCTGTTTCAAAGCTTTGTATATATTTTCTTCATCATAAAGAAGTTGTTTATGATTCTCATTTTTTTGTACTTTTAATGCATCAAAGAGCATTATTTCAAGAAGGTCTTTTGTGGCAGGAGTTGTGATAATTCTGCATCTTAGTCCTTCTTTGACAAGCTTTGGAATAAGAGCAGAGTGATCAAGATGAGCATGAGTAAGAATAACGAGGTCTATTTTTCTTGGATTGAATGGGAAAGGTTCATAATTTAGGAATTCTTTATCATTTTCCTGAAAAAGTCCACACTCAATGAGAATATTTTGTTTTTCTATTTCAAGGAGGAAACATGAACCTGTGACAGTTTTTGTTGCTCCGAAAAACTGAATTTTCATGAAATAAATAATAGCATAAAAAATATATTTTTTGATAAATTTATATAACATGATTTACCTTGATTACAATGCAACAACTCCTTTAGAACCAAGAGTAAAAGAAGAAATAATAAGAACTTTTGAGGAGTTCGGAAATCCTTCAAGCTCTCATAGCTATGGTAAAAACGCAAGAAAAATCATTGAAACTGCAAGAAAGAAAGTAGCAGAACTTATTGAAGCAGAACCTGAAGAGATAATTTTTACTTCAGGAGGCACAGAGTCAAACAATCTTGCAATATTTGGAAGAGCTTTATGTTTTAGCAAAGGGCATATAATAACATCTTCAATTGAACATCCTTCAGTGCTTAATCCATGCAGACAACTTCTTCGCATGGGATATGATGTAACTTTTCTTCCTGTAAGTCCTGGAGGCATTGTTGATCCAGAAGATGTAAAGAAAGCAATAAAAAAGGATACGATTCTTGTAACTATAATGCACTCAAATAATGAAACAGGTATAATTCAGCCAATTAAAGAAATTGGAGAGATTCTTCTTGAAAAAGAAATACCTTTTCATACAGATTGCGCTCAGAGTATTGGAAAAGTTCCTGTTTCTGTAAATGAACTTCCTGTTACAATGCTTAGTTTAGCAGGGCATAAATTTTATGCACCTAAAGGAATTGGAGCGCTTTATATAAGAAAAAATTTTATTATAAAGCCTGTGCTTTTGGGCGCATCTCATGAAAAAGGCTTAAGACCAGGGACTGAAAATACTGCTTATATTGCAGGATTAGGAAAAGCAAGTGAAATAATCTCTCAAGAGTTTTCTGAAATAACAGAACATCTTCATCAGGTTACAGAGCCATTACTTAACGGACTTTTTGAGATTCATAATGTTAAGTTTAACGGAAAGAAAGCTCCAAGACTTCCAAACACAATAAATATTTCAATCAAAGGTATATTGGCAGATGAATTCGTTGAGAGGTTATCTGGCAAAGTCGCAATTTCATCAGGTTCTGCTTGCCATGCAGGAACAAGGAAACCAAGCCATGTTTTGCTTGCAATGGGTGTTTCTCCTGAAGATGCTCTCTCCTCAATAAGAATAAGCACAGGAAAATTTACAACGGTTGATGAAGTCATGGAAACTATTGAAATAATTAAACAAGAACTTGAATAAAGCTCTCATAAATGTTTTAATTCAATCCAAAGTAAAAAGATTATAAGGCAAGTCAAAAGAACATAAAATGATATAATAAAAGATGTCCCATCCATTGAAAATTAAGGAATTCAGAGCTTACTGGATAGGTCAGATAATTTCTTTAAGTGGCACATGGATGCAGCAAATAGCACAGAGTTGGCTTGTTTATGTTCTTACTAAATCCGCTTTTTATCTCGGATTGATTTCTTTTCTTGCTTCATTCCCTGCGCTTCTTTTCACATTATTTGGAGGTGTAATAGCTGACAGATATCCAAGGAGAAATATTTTAATTGTAACTCAGTGTTTATCATGTTTACCTGCTGTAATTCTTGGCATTCTTATTCACTTAAATGTTATAAATATCTGGCATATTGCCGCAGCATCTTTCATTCTTGGAGTAGCTACTGCTTTTGATATGCCGGCTCGGCAGGCTTTTATAACTGAAATAGTATCTCATGAGATGATTACTACTGCTGTAGCAATGCAATCAATATCTTTTAATATCGCAAGAATTGCAGGACCTGTTTTTGCAGGATTTATTGTGACTCATTTGAGTTTTTATATGTGTTTTTACCTTAATGCATTGAGTTTTATACCTCTTATTTTAATTCTTCTGAGCATTAAACCAGACTTTCCTTTAAGTGCTTCAGAAAATAGTTCTTTCAGAAAAAGTTTGAAAGAAGGATTTAGGTTTCTTCTTAAAAATGAACAAATTTTGTATACAATTTGTGCAGTGGGAATTTTTACATTATTTGGCCTTTCCTTTATGACAATACTGCCTATAATAGCTGGAGAGGTTTTAAATGTTGGAGCTAAGGGTTTTGGTATAATTGTCTCATCTATAGGAGCAGGTTCACTTTTAGCTGGCATTCTCATAGCATTAAAAAAAGATATTAAAGAAAAGCTAAATCACATTTTTAGAGCATCACTTTTATTTCCTGTTGCTATTTTCGGAATTGCATTTTTCAATGAATTTTACATTACAATTTCATTTGCTTTTATAATAGGTTTTGCCTTAGTTAATTTTTTTATTGTGAGTAACAGCTTTATTCAGCATCAGACAGAACAAAGACTCAGAGGAAGAATAATGAGTTTTTTTGCGTTTGTTTTTTTAGGATTTACTCCAATTGGGAATTTACTTGCGGGAATTCTTGTTGACAGATTTGGTGTTAAACCAGTGCTTGAACTTTATTCTTTAATATGTTTAGCTGGAGGAATTATTTTTCTTAAAATTTTACCTGCAACTCGTATTAGAATTTCATGATATAATGAAAAAATGGATCCATTAGAAGTCATAAAAAAATACTATAGTCCTCAAAGTTTGGCATTTATTATTCTTGTTAATCATTCACAGAAAGTTGCGGAAAAAGCAGTAAAAATAGCGGAAAATTTAAATGCAGATAAACAGTTTATCTATGAGGCAGCAATGTTGCATGACATAGGAATTTTTATGACAAATACTCCGAAATTTGATTGTCATGGCAAATATCCCTATTTAGCTCATGGTTATCTTGGAAAAGAAATACTTGAAAAGGAGGGATATCCTAATCATGCTCTTGTTTGCGAGAGACACACTGGCGTAGGAATAACAAAGGAAGAAATAGTTAAAAAAAATCTTCCTTTACCTCAAAGAGACATGATCCCCATTACATTAGAGGAAAAAATAATTGCCTATGCAGATAAATTTTTCTCAAAAGAATCTGATGGTTCAGTAAGAGTAAGAACAGTTGATGAGATTATCAAAGACCTTTCAAGATACGGTGAAGAAAAGGTCAGAATTTTTAAGGAATGGATTAATATGTTTGAAGGGACTGCCTTATGAAGCAGCCCCCTTAGCTAATTCTTGAAATTTAATTTCCTGTAAAGCCTGAATAAGCCTTTCTCTAACTTTAAACCAGACAGGATGTACAGGACAGTGAGAGATTAGTCCACAGATTTTGTCATTTATTACACATCTGTTTAAAGCTACTGCTTTTTCCATTGCAACTATTACATCAAACAGTGTTATCTCTACAGGCTCTCTTAAAAGTTTTATGCCACCGCTTACCCCTCTTTTAAGTTGAACTAATCCTACTTTTTCAAGCTGTTTCAGTATTTTCCTTAAAAAGCTTTTTGGAATTTGCATCTGTTGTGATATCTCCTCTGCCCGTGCAGAGTAATCTTTTTTACCTGAAAGATAAAGCACAGTTCTAATTGCATAATCTGTTTCCCTTGTAATCTGTAGTCCTTTAATAGCCTTCCTCCTTAAGCTCTTTTTCTGTAATTTTATACATAAATGTTTTATATGTCCATGCCTGATAAAAAAGAACAATCGGAACAAAAATTATAATAACAATTGTCATTATTTTCAAAGTGTAAGGGCTTGAGGAAGAGTTAAATAGCGTAAGACTGTATTTAGAGTCAATTGAAGAAGGAATAAGATTTGGATAAAGCCCTATGACACCGCTAAATACAAGAGATATAATGAACAAGGCTGATGAAATGAAAGCTCTACCTCTTTTGTTTTTCATTATATAAAAGCCTGTTACAAGTAGACATGTTACAGCCAATGCAGGCACAGCAAACCAAAAGGGAAGTTTGAGGAAGTTATCGTAAAGATTTGTAAATACTGCTGTAAGAATAAGAAATAAGACAGCGCATATAGCCTGTAGGTACCAGAATTTTTTGGCTCTTGCCATTGCTTTTTCTGCTAAGGTATCTTGAACTTTGAGAGATATCCATAATCCTCCATGAACTATGAATGTGAAAAGAAATAACAAACCTACAAGTAATCCATAGGGATTAAGAAGGCTAAATAGTGTTCCATAGTAACCAGAATCATCAAATTTTAGCCCCATAAATATATTTCCAAAGGCAACACCGAAAAGTAAAGAGGGAATGAGACTTCCTAAGAAAATACCAATATCCCACAGTTTTTTTTGTGTGTCTGTTACGGCTTTTGGTCTGAACTCTACAGCAACACCCCGTAAAATTAAAGCAAAAAGGATTATAAGGAGCGGCGTATAAAGATAACTAAACATATAGGCATAGGTAGTAGGGAATGCAGCAAAAGTTGCACCTCCAGCAGTTATAAGCCATACTTCATTACCATTCCATACAGGTCCTATTGCATGAATTACTGCTTTTTTATCCATCTCATCTTTTGCAATAAATGGATAAAGAATACCTGCTCCAAAGTCAAATCCATCAAGAGCAAAATATACCGCCCAGAGCAATCCCCATAAAATAAACCATATAATTTGAAACTCCATGATTACACCTCCTTTGGTTCAGGACCTTTTCTTGCATATTTTGCAAGAAGGTATATATCAATTATGCCTAATGCACCATAAAAGACTGTAAAGCCAATTAAGGATGCTAAAACCTGTGAGGGCTCAACAGCTTTTGATACAGCATCAGTTGTTTTTAGAAGTCCATAAACAATCCATGGCTGTCTCCCTACTTCTGCCACAATCCAGCCAAGCTGACCTGCAATATAGGGAAGAGGAATTGACCAAAGAAGTAATTTTAAAAAAATTGTACTGTTTTCAATATATCTAAACTTTATCAAAACCAAAAGAGTAAGCAGAATAAAGAGAAAACCTAATCCAACCATTAGTCTAAAGCTCACAAAAGTAAGAGTAACAGGAGGTCTTTCAGAGGGTGAAAACTCTTTTAAGCCTTTGATTTCCTTTTTTCCAGCAAGTATACTTAACATTGAAGGTATTCCTATTGCCTCAACTGAGTTTTTTTCATTTTCAGGGTCTGGGATAAGGAGTAAATACATAGGTGCGTCCGTAGTGGTGTTCCAAAGAGATTCCATTGCTGCAAGCTTTGTTGGCTGAGTATGTGCTACTTCCTTTGCATGAAAATCACCAACTGCAGCAACCAATATGGAGCTTACAAGAGCGAATATAGCACCAATTTTTAGACACTTTTTGAAAAATTCGGTTTCATTTTTATTGAGCAGATGGTAGGCTGAGATTCCAAGCACAAAAAATCCTGCTACTACCCAGCCTGAAAGAACAGTGTGGGCAAATTTAAGAAGCCCGTAGGCATTTGTTACAACTGCCCAGAAATCAACCATCTCAGCACGGTTATTATTTATTACATATCCCACAGGATGCTGCATCCAGCCATTGGCAATCAAAATCCATAAAGCAGACAGATTGGTAGCTAAAGCCACAAGCCAGATGGAAAGGGCATGAAGTTTTGGAGATATTTTATTCCAGCCAAAAATCCAGACACCAAGGAAAGTGGACTCAAGAAAGAAGGCAACAGTTGCTTCAATCGCAAGTGGTGAACCAAAAATATCGCCTACATAGCGGGAGTATTCTGCCCAGTTCATTCCAAACTGAAACTCCATAGTAATTCCCGTAACAACCCCTAAGGCAAAATTAATAACAAAAAGCCTCCCCCAGAACTTTGCCATTCTTAAGTAGTCTTTGTCTCCAGTTCTTACATACTTTGTTTCCATGTAGGCTACAAGAATGGATAGTCCGAGAGTAAGAGGAACAAAGATAAAATGAAAGGCTGCAGTTGCAGCAAACTGTAGCCTGCTTAATAAAACTGTGTCCATACTTCCCTCCTAAATTTTATTGTTGACTAATTTTATCCACTTTTAAAAATTTTGTCAAGTGCTTATAAATACAAAGTATAGACTTGGCATTTTGATTTAATTTTTTGCTATAATTTTTTAAGCCCCCTTAGCTCAGTAGGATAGAGCACAGGTTTCCTAAACCTGGTGTCGCAGGTTCGATCCCTGCAGGGGGCATTTATTTTTAAATTTTTTTATTCTGTTCCTTTTTTATTTCATCTTAATTCTGTTATAATTGTTTCAAAATAACTTTAAAGGGAATAGATTATGAAAAAATTTAGAATTTTTGTGATGCTTTTTTTTATTTTCTATTCTTATTCTTTTGCTATAGCTGCTGACCAGAGATATAATCTATCTATTGAAAACTCTCCTGTCATTGGTAATGAGGATGCACCTGTTACAATTATAGAATTTATTGATTATCAGTGACCACACTGCGTGGAGGTCGGTCCGACCATAGATAGATTGGTAAAAGAACTGGAAGGCAAGGTTAAGCTTGTTATAAAATTTTTCCCTTATCGGTATAGAGATTATTCAAGAATTGCAGCTGAAGCAGCAGTAGAGGCTTGGAAACAGAGAAAGTTTACTGAAATGCATGAGTTATTAATAAAAAACTCTCCAAGACTTGACAGAGAATCACTCATAAATTACGCAAAGAAGCTGAATATGGATGTAGAAAAATTTATAAAAGCAATAGATAATCAGGAAGGTGCATCAATAATTGAGAAAGATTTAAAGCTTGCAAAAGAACTTGATCTTTATGTAACACCAGCCTTTTATATTAATGGTATAAAAGTGCTTGGTGTTAGAGACAGCGAATACTTTAAAGAGATAATTTTCAGGGAACTTGAAAATGTTAAGAAGAAATAGTATTTTAATTTTTTTATGCTTGATTGCCTTGTTTTTTAATATTGAAGGCTTTGCTTCTGAAAAAAAGAAAAAGAAAATTGAGCCTTTACCAGCGGTGTCTGTTCCTGAGAATAACCCAATGACTCAGGAAAAAATAGAACTTGGTAAAAAGCTGTTTTTTGATAGAAGACTTTCAGGTGATGGAACAACAAGTTGTGCAAGCTGTCATGATCCTGAAAAGGCATTTACAGATGCCTCTGAGATATCTCTAAGTTATCCCACCACAAGAAACTTCAGGAATGCTCCGACTCTTATGAATTCTGCTTATGCTAAACATCTTTTCTGGGATGGACGAGCTAAAACATTAGAAGAACAGGCAGAGTTTCCCATTATGTCACCTTTTGAAATGAATCAAAATCTTGATTTTGTAGAGGAAGAAATTAGAATAGTGCCTGAATACAGAGAAGCATTTAAGAGGATTTTTGGACAGGATGTAAATATTAAATTGATTGCAAAGGCTATTGCTGCTTTTGAAAGAACTCTAATTTCAAAAAATGCACCTATTGACAGATACCTCAAAGGAGATAAAAACGCATTATCTTCTGAAGCTAAAAGGGGACTTGAGATATTTACAGGTAAAGGAAAATGCATAGATTGTCATTATGGTTATTACTTAAGTGATCAGGAATTTCATGCGCTTATGGTTCCTGAAAATCCAAAATATGCTAATGAAGACAAATTTATTGTTACAAGAAGATATGTAGCAAAGATAAATAAATATCCAGACTACATGAATATTAAGGAAGACCTCGGGAGATATTTCAAAACCAAAAAACAAAAAGATTATAAAGCTTTTAAAACACCTACATTGAGAGAGGTTGCAAAAACTGCTCCATATATGCATAATGGTATATTCAAGAGTCTTGATGAAGTTATAGACTTTTTTAATAAGGGTGGAGGAGAAGGTAATAAAGTTTTGAAACCTCTTAACTTGACTGAAGAAGAGAAAAAAGCTTTAAAAACATTTCTTGTTGAAGCCCTGAGTGGCGAAGATTTAAAAATAAAACCACCTGATATTCCATAAGTATTTCTATTGAGGAGGATTTATGAAAATTGAAGAAATAATAAAAGAGAAGCCTCATTTACAGAGCCCACTTGAGCTTTATGAAAAAATAAAAAATTTAACAGAGCAATGTAAACAAGAAAAAGAAAGAGTGAAACTTGACAATGATATTGCCTTGATTGATATTGTTCTTAAAAATTTTTCCTCTATTTTTAATATTCCTTTTGAATCCATATCTTTTCTAAAGGATGAAATTATAAAATCTGGCAAAGACATAATAAAAGAGCCTGATAGTTTCTGGTTTCTTCCCATACAAAGTGAGGAACTTTCAAAAGAAGAACTGGAAAGGATGCTTTTTATATTGAGTAAACCTTTTTTTGTATTTCTGAGGAAGGAAGGACAACAGGCATCATTTATGGATACAGGTAAATGTCCTGTTTGTGGAACAGATTCATCTCTTGCTATGATTACAGAGAATAATGAAAAAATAATGATTTGTCCACTTTGTGAACATGGTGGAAGCTTTTTCAGAATAGGATGTCCTTATTGCTTTAATAAGGATTCAAGTAAAATTGAAATACTTCTTGATGATGAAGAAATAAGAGCAGAAGTTTGTCTTGAATGTAACACTTATATAAAAAGTTTCAGAGAAAATCACTATATTAAATACAGAGATCCATTTTTGATTGACCTGATTAGTTTACCTCTTGACATAGTAGCTCAAAAAAAAGGATATATAAGAAGATCTCCTAATTTTATTGGGTTAAGAGTAATAAAGTAATGGGGAAAAAGGTTTTTCACGAGCTTATATCACTTGATGAAGCAAAGGAAAAACTTTTTAACAACTTAAAAAAAATAATACCTGTTCCTACTGAATCTGAAACTATTTTAGTTAAAAACGCATTAGGAAGAATTACAGCAGAGCCTGTTTTAGCAAAATTTTCTTCTCCTTATTTCCATTCAGCTGCAATGGATGGATATGCAGTTAAATCCCAAAAAACATTCTTAGCAACAGAACGAGAGCCTGTAAGACTTCAAATAGGTGTTGATGCTCAATGGATTGAAACAGGAGACCCTCTCCCTGATGGCTTTGATGCTGTTATCCCTGTTGAGGATGTAACACTTAGAGATGGATTTATAGAGATTTATTCCTCTGTACCTCCCTATAATGATGTAAGACCAATTGGAGAAGACATTGTTGCAACAGAACTTATAATTCCCGAAAGCCATGTAGTCAGAGCTGTTGATATTGGAGCTATTTTAGCAAGTGGAATTATTGAAATAAAGGTGAGAAAGAAGCCTATTATAGGGATTATTCCTACAGGTTCAGAATTAATTCAGCCAGAAAAACTTAAAGAAAGAATGCCACAACCACCAGAACTGATTGAATATAACTCAGCTGTTTTAGAAAATTTGATTAAAGAGGCTATAGCAGAGCCAAAGGTTTATCCAATAGTTCCAGATGAAGAAAAGGAAATAAAGAATGCTATTTTAAATGCTATCAAAGAATGTGATATAGTGCTTTTAAATGCAGGTTCTGGATACGGAAAGGAAGATTTTACATATAAAGTCATTAATGAGCTTGGCAATGTCATTATAAATGGTGTAGCAATAAAACCTGGTAAACCTTTTATTGCAGGATTTATCAAAAATAAACCCATATTAGGAATTCCTGGATATCCTGTATCAGCATTTCTATGTTTTGACCTTTTTGTTAAACCCTTAATTGAACTTTTTTTAGGTATATCTGTAAAAAAGGAAGAAAAACTTAAAGCAATACTGTCAAGACAAATTTCTTCAAATATGGGAGTTGATGAGTTTGTTAGAGTAAAAGTAGGTAGGGTAGGGGAAAAATATATAGTAACGCCCATGGGAAGAGGGGCAGGACTTTTAATGTCTGTTGTAAGAGCTGATGGATATATTGTTATTCCCAAAGGTTCTGAAGGATTTTCACAAGGGGCGGAAGTAAAAGTTAACTTATGGCGAAATAAAGAAGAAATTGACAATACTGTGGTATGCATTGGTAGTCATGATAATACGCTTGATGTTTTATACAATTTTTTAAGAAAAAGTTATCCTCACGTTACTCTTTCCTCTGCTCATGTTGGTTCAATGGGTGGTCTTGTTGCAATTAAAAAAGGAGAAGCCCATATGGCAGGCACTCATCTTCTTGATGAAGTAACTGGTGAGTATAATATTCCATTTATAAAAAAACTTATGCCTGATAAAAAAGTTGTTCTTATAAATCTTGTTTATAGAATACAGGGATTTATTGTGAAAAAAGGAAATCCTAAAAACATTAGAGGATTTAATGACCTTACAAATGAAAATGTAGTTTTCATAAATAGGCAGGCAGGTTCAGGAACACGGCTATTACTTGATAAACATTTAAAAGAACTGGGAATATCACCATCTCAGATAAAAGGCTATGATACAGATGAATATACTCACATGGGAATTGCTTCAGCTGTGCTTACAGGTAGAGCTGATGTAGGGTTGGGTATTCTTGCTGCTGCACAGGCACTTGATCTTGATTTTATACCAGTAGCTAAGGAAAGATACGATATTTTGATTCCCTATGAATTTCTTGAGCTTAAAATAATTCAAGCAGTTTTAAGGGTAATACAGGAAGACAAAGAATTTAGAAAAGCTGTTGAAAAACTTGGTGGTTATGATACTACAGATATGGGGAAAATATTTTATTCTAATTAGCTTTGATTATTTTTAAGCTCTTCAATAGCTTTTTCAATGGTTTCTTTATCAATACCCAGAATCCTTTTTGCACCAATAAATCTGCTCAGATAATAGGGAGCTTCTAAACTATCAATTGTTACTTTTTTTGATCTTGTTGATGCATGAATAAATAGATTGTCTCCAAGATAAATTCCTACATGCGATGGAAATTTTGCATAGGTTCTGAAAAATACAAGGTCACCTGGCTGAAGTTCGTCTTTCTTAACTGGAATTCCCATTGTAAACTGTTCTCTTGCACTTCTTGGCAGTTCTATACCAACCATTGAATATACTTTTTTGACAAAAAAGGAACAATCAAGTCCGTTAAAACTGTTTCCACCAAATCTATATGGGAGATGAAGCATTTTTTTTGCAAATAAAAGCAGCCTTTCTGTGAGACTCATTTGGGAAAGATCTTCTGATGCTTTAATCTCTTCTATTTCTTCTGCTTTTTCATCTATATCTAATTTTGCCGAAGCTAAAACAGGAACTTTTTCATTCTCTCTTATGGAGATATTTTCTTTAGGTTTCTCAGGAGCTTTTACAATAAGTTTTTGTCCTTTGCTAAGTTTATTACTATTTAAACCGTTAAGATTTTTCAGTTCTTCTACTGATATATTGTATTTCTTTGCAATTCTGAATAGTGTATCGCCTTTTTTGACAATGTGATATTCTGCTTCATTTGATTTTGATTGTTTTGTAATTTTTTCATTTTTTTGAGGGATTTCTAATTTCATACCTACTTGCAATTTATTATTTTTCAAATTATTTGCTTTTTTAATATCACTAATTGAAACATTAAATTTTTTTGAAATCTGCCAGATATTGTCACCTTTTTTTACTGTATATGTCTGAGCAAACACAAGACAGGGAAAAATCATTAAACTAATTAAAAAAATAAATATTTTACCCATATAAATCACCTCCTTATGCAGCATTTATCTTTTGAAAATCAGTCAACCCCGGTAATTCGTTTAAACTTGAAATACCAAAAAGTTTTAAAAATTCCTTTGTTGTTCCATAAAGAAAAGGCCTACCAGGTAATTCTTTTTTACCTACAATTTTTATAAGTTTTTTTTCTATTAAGCTTTTTATTGCATAATCTGAGTTTATACCTCTTATTTTTTCTATTTCTGCCTTGGTAATAGGTTGTCTATAAGCTATGATAGCGAGTGTTTCAAGTGCCTGTTCAGAAAGTTTATTATGTGTATGTATTTTTTGAAATATTTTTATCCATTCAGCATATTCAGGATTTGTAACCATTTGATAAGAATCTTCAATTTTAATAATGATAATCCCTGAATTCCTTAATTTATATTCTTCCATAAGTTCAAAGATAATTTCTTTAAGATGCGATTCAGATATATTTAGTATTGTAAGCAGGATTTTTGTAGAAATAGGTTTTTCAGCAATGAACAATAAAGATTCTATAATTCCCTTTATTTGTTCTTTTTTATTGAAGAGATTCATCGCTTCCATATTATACAGAATCAGATTAAAAAAATCAATTTTTATTTATTAATTACCATACCTCTAATGCTTACAAATGGTTTAAATATGTTACAATTAAACAATGCAAAGCAATATATTAGACGATAAATTTTTTATGAAAAAAGCATTGCTTTTGGCAAAAAAGGCAAACTGGAGAACGTCTCCAAATCCAATGGTTGGTGCTGTGATTGTCAAAAATGGAAAAATTATTTCAGAAGGCTATCATAAAAAAGCAGGTTTACCCCATGCTGAAGCTGAAGCTATAAGGAATGCAAATGAATCTTTAAAAGGTGCAACTCTTTATGTGACTCTTGAGCCATGCTGTCATAAAGATAAAAAAACACCTCCATGCACAGACGCTATAATAAACTCAGGAATTAATAGAGTTGTTATTGGTATGAGGGACCCTAATCCGAAGGTATCAGGAAAGGGTGTAGAAATTTTAAATAATCATGGAATTAAAGTTATAGAAGGAGTGCTGGAAGAAGAAGTCAAGAAACTAAATGAGTTTTATATAAAATACATAACAACCAGCCGTCCTTTTGTAATTCTTAAAATAGCAATGACTCTTGATGGCAAAATTGCCACTCCCTTAGGTGAGTCTAAGTGGATTACATCAGAAAAATCAAGAAAATTTGTGCATTTGATACGTTCAAGAGTTGATGCTTTGCTTTCTGCTTACGGAACCGTGTTGAAAGACAATCCGATGTTTACATCAAGAATAAAAGGTGGAAAAAATCCTTTGAGAGTTATAATAGACCCAGAACTCAAGATTCCTCTCAATTATCATGTCTATAATCCTCCTCCAAATACCATAGCTGTAGTGCATGAGAAAAAATTAAATGATAAAAATATAAAACATCTTATACATAGAGGGATAGAAATTGTATCTTTTTCTTCAGAAAAAGTAGACCTTCAATGGCTTATGGAAGAATTAGGAAAAAGACAGATAACTTCTTTAATGATAGAAGGAGGTTCATCACTAAATAGTTATGCTTTATGGAGCGGGATAGTTGATAAACTGATGATTTTTATTGCACCAAAGATAATAGGCGGTGCACAATCTTATCCAAGCATTGGAGGTAATATTTATAAAAATCTTGATGAAGCTTTTGAAATCAAAGATTTAAAAATAAGAATGTTTGGAGGAGATATTTTTATAGAAGGATATTTAAAAGGGTTGAAAAAATTTTAATTTTGAGCTAAAGTTGTATTAATTGAAATTTTTTCAAGAAAGGAGGTGAGAAAGGATGAAGAAGTTTTTATTAGTTGTAGTATCTGCTATGTTTATTTTTGCTTTTGGTTGTGCAACAAAGGACTATGTTAAACAGGAAATTGACCCTCTGGTTGACAGAATAGGAAAACTTGAAAGCAAAGTAAATAATCTTGAATCAAAAGTTAACGCTATTGATAAGAAGGTTGATGACTGCTGCACAAAGGCTGATGAAGCAGCAAAGAAAGCAGAAGCTGCTGCTCAGAGAGCAGAGGATGCAGCAAAGAGAGCAGAAGCTGCTTCACAAAAAGCAGGAAAAGCATTTGAGCTTCAGCAGAAGAAGTAGTTTAGATTTTTTTAGAGCCACGAATCCGAAGGCAGGATTTGTGGCTCTTTATTTTTGATGCTTACAGAGGTGGGAATTCCACTTTTTTGTTTTATTACATAGTAAAGTTTGAAAGTATCCACATATTTTAAAAGTCCTTTTTTAGCAAGCTGTTCTATTGCGTTTTTAAGATAATCATAGTCTTTTAATTGGTCATCTCTGTGGACTTCAATGTAAACCTCATTGCCGACTCTACCAACCTTTACAGGTTGTCTTACAATTATTACTTCTGTGCCAACAGGAACTATATCAAATAGTTTTGGAATGTCTTCTGGATAAAGTCTTATACAACCATGAGTAACCTTTCTGCCAACAGCCCATGGTCTGTTTGTCCCATGAATCAGATAGCTTAAACCAGAAAGTCTCATTGCATGTGTTCCCAGTGGATTTTCCGGACCTGGTGGAACAACTGCTGGAAGTTCAGGTCTTTCCTGTTTTATTGACTCTGGAACATACCATGGAGGATTAACAATTTTATGAGATATTTTAAATTTACCCATTGGAGTTTCAACTCCATCATCACCTATGCCAATTGGAAATGTTGTAACTAATTGTTCCTTGGATTTTTTATGAAAATAATAAAGTCTCATTTCAGAAAGATTTATGATAATTCCCTGAAAGTTGTTCACTCTATCAGGTAGAATCCAGAAAGTGGGAATTATTGCTTTGTTTCCATCTCCGGGCACAAAAGGATCCAAATTAGGATTGGCATCTACGATTTCATTATAACCTAAATCGTAATGTCTTGCGATTTCTATAAGTGATTCTTTGTTTTTTAATATATGAGTTTGGAGTTTTCCAATAATTGTTGTATCCTGCGAGACTGAAAATGTCTCACCAGAAGAGATATTAAAATTCAGCAATATGAAACATATAATTGTTAAATAAAAACATTTTTTCATATGTCAAATTTATTGTCTAAATTAAAACGGTCCCAACGGGATTCGAACCCGTGTTTTAGCCTTGAGAGGGCTACGTCCTAGACCTGGCTAGACGATGGGACCTTTAAAAATACTGGGGAGAGAGGATTCGAACCCCTACAAGCAGATCCAGAGTCTGCCGTCCTGCCGTTAGACGACTCCCCAATCTTTTAAAGATATATCACAAAAATGTTTAAATTGTCAAACTTTTCCAGATGTTTTATTGGATTTGTATGAATAATTTAGTGTATACTTTACTATGCATCCATTTGTAGAACTTGCTAAGAAGACTGTGGAAGAATATGTAAAAACCGGAAAAATACCCACAATCCCTGATAAGATTCCCCCTGAGATGAATAAAAAAGCAGGGGTATTTGTTTCAATTAAGAAAAAAGGTCAACTTCGTGGCTGTATAGGAACATTTGTTCCTACCACTGAAAATATATACACAGAAATAGTTAGAAATGCTATAGCTTCAGCAACAGAAGATCCTCGCTTTCCTCCTGTTCATCCTCAGGAACTTCAAGAATTGGAATATTCAGTTGATATACTCAGCCCACCTGAACCTGTTAAAAGTCTTGATGAACTTGACCCTAAAAAATACGGAGTAATTGTTGTAAAGGGATGGCAAAGGGGATTATTGCTTCCAGATATAGAAGGTGTTAATACAGTAGATGAACAACTAAGAATTGCTAAACTAAAAGCAGGTATTGACCCGTATGATTCTGATGTGGAAATTTACAGATTCAAAGTGGAGCGTTACAAGTAACTTTTTCTTCCCAGAGTCTATTTTTTATTTCATCTATTAGTGGGATAAGAGTTTTTTTATCTATTGCAGAGATTCCGATTGCATTGTATCTATTACAAATTTGCTTTGTTTCCAATGATGAGAGTTTATCAATTTTGTTAAATACCAGAATAACAGGTTTTATATCAAGCCCTAATTGACTTAAAATTCTATTTACAGACTCAATATGATTTTCAAATTGAGGATTAGAAATATCAACAAGATGAATAAGCAAAGATGCGTCTTGTAGTTCCTCCAATGTGGCTTTAAATGCTGCTACAAGGTCATCGGGGAGGTCTCTGATAAAACCTACTGTATCAGTAATTATAAGCTCTTTTTCTTCAGGAAATTTCAGTCTTCTTGAGGATGTATCAAGGGTTGCAAACATTTTATCCTCAACAAAGACTGAACTTTTTGTAAGAGCATTAAGAAGTGTGGATTTACCAGCATTTGTATATCCTATAATTGAGACAATAGGGATTGAAAGTTCTTTTCTGCGTTTTTTTCTTTCAATTCTTGCCAGCGTGAGTTTTTCAAGTTCGTTTTCAAGATGATGGATTCTTTTATTTATTCTTCTGCGATCTAATTCAAGCTTTGTTTCTCCAGGTCCTCTTCCTCCAATGCCTCCTGCAAGTCTTGACATAGCAGTTCCTTTACCTGTAAGTCTTGGAAGCATGTAACGGAGTTGAGCAAGTTCTACCTGAACTTTTCCATCCATTGTATGAGCTCTTTTAGCAAAAATATCAAGTATAAGCTGGCTACGGTCTATTACTTTTAACTCTGTCATATCAGTTATTGCTCTTATCTGAGATGGAGTTAAATTCTGGTCAAATACCAAAAGTGTTGCTCCCATATCCATTGCTTTAATAATTAATTCTCTGAGTTTTCCTTCACCAAGAAGATATTTTGGATTTATCTGTTTTACTCTTTGAATAATTTTATCTATTACAATCAGGTCTGCTGATTCTGCAAGGTCTTTTAATTCTTCCATATGTTCCTCAAGAATATATTTTGGAGCAGTAGATACACTGATAAGAATAGCTTTTTCTCGAGGGTCTTGCATATCAATAACTCTTGCTCTATCCATTTCTGCTTCAAGATTATCTATGAATTCTTTAAAATTGTGTTTAAGAGAATAAAGATTTGATGAAATGATTTCAAATTGGTTTTGTTTTCCATAAGGTAAAAGATGAACAATATGAACAGTTTCAGGTATTCCTTTCTCATGTGTTAAAACAGCAACAAGATCAAATCTGAGAAGTCTTAGGTCAGTTATATCTTCTCTGTCAGGCATCTCTTTGTTTAAGTGAGTATGGATGTATCTTAAACCTCTTAATTGCTTTTTTCCGATAGGAAAATCTTCCAGTGGAGGAATAAAAATTGAGTGAGCAGTTCCTATTATGACATGAGTTATATTGCCTGACCTATCAATTAATACTCCAATTTGCCTATTGAGTTCGTAGGATATAGAGCATAAAGATTTTGCCAATTCTGGAGTTATAAAGAATTCAGGGGATTGTCTTTTTCTATAAAGTCTTTCTAATGTATTAATTATACTTTTTTTTAATCCTGTTGTATTACCGTAAACTTTAGCTATTTTGATTTGCCTCCTTAATTTAAGGATATCAAAATTTTAAACTTTTTCTCAAATAATAATAGACAGAGCTATTCTTGAAGTCAAAGCCAGTATTAATGCCAAAGCAATGGTTAAAATAGTTATTAAAATCATTCTTTTAAAGCCTAATTCTTTGAGCAATGCTCCCATTGTTCCAACGCAGGGTATATAAAATATCGTGAATATTGTATAAACAATCAATTGCAAATTTGACATAACAGTATTTAACTGAGTTGTGTGCATTGCCTGAAAAAGCATTATCATTGAGAGTTCTTTTCTGAGAATACCAAAAAGAAGCGTTATTCCAGTTTGTTCTGGTAACCCAAGTAGCCAACTAACTACTGGAGAAAAAATTTTATTCAGAATTAGATCAAGCTCTAAATACTCAAGAAAACTTAGAATAATGCTGCTTATAATGAGCAGAGGCCAGGCAACAACCATAAAATCTTTTAATCTAAGCCATGTTTTCATAAAAACATTTTTTATTGCTGGAATTCTCAATGGCGGAATTTCCATTATTAATCCTGCTGTTTCTGGAATAAATTTTGTTAATATTGCACCTAAAATCATGATTACAAACATATTAAAAAGATAAAGCCCTGCTGCAGCAAATCCTCCGATATATGCTCCAATCAATCCGAATATTACTGTTGTTCGTGCTGCACATGGAATTAAAACAGAAAGTGTTGCAGTAATAAAACGGTCTCTTGGAGACTCAAGTATTCTTGTTGCCATAACTCCTGGAACATTGCATCCATAGGAAATAACAAAAGGAAGGATGCTTTTACCATGCAAACCAATTCTATGCATTACTGTATCCATTAAAAAAGCCATTCTTGGTAGATATCCTATGTCTTCAAGAATAGTTAGCCCTATAAAAAATGGGATTAAATAGGGAATAGCAACTCCTAAGCCTCCTGAGAAGCCTTCAAGCAATCCTTTAAAAATAAAAAATAGTAGAGAGTTTTCCTGAACAAATTCTGGAAGTCTTTTAATTAAAGAATTGAAGATTTCTGTGAGAGGTTCTTCTATAATTTTTCCAACTTCAAATACTATAAAAAATATTCCAAATAGAATTAAAAACAATAGAGGATAACCGAGATATTTATTTGTAAGAAGATCGTCAACCTTTTCTCTAAATGATTTCAAGGGCTCTCCAACCTTTGCTACATCTTCAAATAAATTCATTGCAAGGGCATGCCTTTCAGATGATATAACAGTATCAGCGTGTCTTCCATGTGTTGTTTTAATTTCTTCTCTCAAATCATTAATTTTTTTTAAGATTTCAGGATATTTTCCAATTATCTCAAAAAGTTCTTTATCTCCTTCTAATAATTTTATAGCTATATATCTTCTGGGAATGTTTTTTAAGAATTCATAAGGAATAATTTTTTCAATTTCTTCAATTTTTTCTTCTATATCTTTGTGAAAAAATTGAATTTTTGGAATAAGTTTTTCATAATATGCCTGTTTTGCAGAACTAAAAATTTTATCAAGACCAATTCCTTTATTTGCAACAGTTTCAATAACAGGCACTCCAAAAATTTGAGAAAGTTTTTCTTGGCTTATTTCAACGCCTTTTCTACGAGCCTCATCTATCATATTCAAACAGATAACCATTGGAACCTGTAGTTCCGCAAGTTGAAGCGTTAGTTCCAAACTTCTTGAAAGAGTAGAAGCATCAATTACATTTATAACAACATCTGCCTGTCCAGATAAAATGTATTTTCTTGATTCCAGTTCAGCCATGTCAATGGCTGTAAGGGAATAAATACCTGGTAAATCAACTATTTCAAAAGTTTCGTTTCCGACTTTTACTTTGCTTACTGTATAGTGGACTGTTTGTCCAGGAAAGTTGGCTGTTACTGTTTTGTATCCTGCAAGACCATTGAATATTGTGCTTTTACCAGCATTTGGTTGTCCTATAAAAGCAATTTTCATTCTACTTCTTCAACCTCTATCTTTGAAGCCACTCCTTTACCAATTGCTACATCATAGCCATTAACTTCTAAAAGCACAGGCCCGCCTAAAAAGGAGCTTTTTTTTAAAGTTACAATATCACCAACATGTAATCCAAGACATTGAAGATGTTGGCGAACACCTCTGCCTCCTGAAATTTTTAAAATTCTGACTTTTTTCCCATTATCTATATTAACTAATGTTTTCACTGCTACCTCCAAAATTAATTAAAAATCATTGTTAATAATAAAACATTTTAAGAATACCTTTCAACAACAGAGTTTATTTGTGTCTTTTTTTTGAGAATTACATTTATTGGTCACTCCATATGGATAGTAAGTGCCATTTAGGAACCTTATCTCGGTTTCTTTTCTTTTATGCTTTAATGCCTATTCAGAATGAGTCATAGTATAACGTATTTACGTAAATTTAAATAAAATGTCAAGAAAAAAACAATCTAATCCTTCAACTATTATTATGGATTTATGCAGTGTTTGGGATTAACCACTTTTATTTTAACATTCAGTATTAAATTAAATAAGGTGTTCATCTCTGTAATGAACACCTTATTAGACAAGGCATTTAACTTAACGATTTGGTCCCCGGTTAAAATTATGATCTCTACACTGGACTGTTTTTTTACATCCACTACCGCGACCACCACTTTGATGCCCACTGCAGGCATGCCATTCACCATCGCAGGCACCCCAATGATTTCTACAACGGGTCAAACCTTTTGAACCAGAGCGACAACGGTCTGGCATATTATCAGGGTCCTGAGCATGAACTTCATCAGCAAGGCTCAATAAATTTACATTACGATTTGAACCAATAGAAATCATGGAAGCAACAGCACCTAAAGCAATAAATCCTAATTTTTTCAGAAAAGAACGACGATCATCATTCATTATTTTTCACCTCCTTTCCAACTTTATTTTCTAAAATCCTTACAATCCGGCGAAACGCCGAATTTTTGTAAGAATACCTGAGATTTTTGTATTATTTTTAGGAATTAGTTTTCTGTCTTTTAACTTTTTTAAAACATATGCGGCAACATGAATTTTATGTTTGGTCATAATACAGTATGTGTCTATTGTTGCTCTTATATCCTTTGCATAAGCAAAGGAATCTCCGTAACAGCCTCCTCCACATAGATATCTTGCCCAACATTCTTTACAGCGTTTATTAAAAATATGATTTTGAATAAAGTGACTAACTTTCATCATATCAATGCCTGATTTAAGATCCCCCATACGATTTTCACCTTTTTCTGTTATTAATCTCATGCAGGGATAAAATTCTTCATCAGGAGTTAAATATAAAGAAGTGATTCCTGTAGAGCAACAGTAAAAAGAACGTCTTCGTTCTCTCAAAGCCTGCATGTTAACTGTGAGACATTTAAGTCCTCTTTCATAAGCATCTGGTTCTGTCTCAATAATATGCTCAGCAAGCTCAAGATATTGTTCTTTCCATATAGGAATGATTTCTGATGGAAAAACTGGCATTTCACCAGAATTCGGACATACTTCAACAAGTGCAATATCAATAAATCCAAGACAACGCATAGTTTTATAAATTTCAATAAGAGGAATATCTGTTGAAGTTATGGTAACCCTTGCCATAATCCAGTTTCCAACATCCTGAATACTTGAAATATTCTTAACTATATCATCCCAAGATGGTCTTCCATTCTTGTAAGGTCTATTCTTGTTATGCATTTCCTTGGTTCCGTCTATGCTAACCATAATAGATACTTGATTTTTTACAAGGTAACTAAACACATCAGGTGTCAAAAGAGTTCCATTTGTTGTAATAGAATATTCAAACTTTTTACCATTAATTAGAAAAGATGAAGCGTAGTCTACAACTTTTTGAAGTAAATCAAATTTCAAAAGAGGTTCTCCACCAAAGAAAATAATGTCATACTCTTCAATATCAGGTGATTGGTTTATAAGAAAATCAATAGCTCTTTTAGCAGTTTCTTCAGACATAAAAGGACGATGATTCTGAAGATAATTGGGAGTATTAGCAAAACAGTAAGAACAGCCCAAGTTACACGCATGAGCAAGTCCAAGCCATAATCCATTCAATTTATAAGGTTTCTCTTCAAGTAATTTGCTTCTATGCTCTATTTCTTCAGAATTTAATGGCTCAAAAGAATCAAATATTTTACGAAGTTCGCGTTCAGCGCGAATATATCGTAGAGAAAGTTTATTTGTTGATTTATTACCTGACATTAACGAAAGAGCTATTTCATATGCTTCAGGACTGATGGAGAAAATTTTATTGCCTTCAACATCAAGTAGAAAATGCTCATCTCTAATAGAAAAAAGATGAATATCATTTAAGTTAAGCATTTTTTCCATTAATTCATCTCCTTAAAATTAATGGCGATTCTGCATTGAAGCTTTTAGACAAAGTATATCAGTTAAAAAATCACATGTCAAGGTAATTTTCACATTAAAAATATTAATCTCATTATTTAGATAATTTTCTCTGACTTAAAACTTCATAAACAAGTAAAGATGTGGCTACAGCTATATTTAAAGAATTTATCTTGCCTTTCATTGCAATTTGAATAATTTCATCACAGAAAGGTATTAATGTTTATCTTATCCCTTTTTTCTCAGAGCTAAATATTATAGCTAAAAGTTGAGTAAAAATCAGTTTTACAAAAAATATATTTTCCTTGAGTCTTTGCAGCAAATATTTTAATCCTTGTTTTTTTTATATATAACTGCATGAACACCTGCTGCATCAGCAATTCTCAGAATTGCTCCAAAGTTTTGAGGATCTTCAATTAAATCAAGAATAAGAAAAAAAGCAGGTTCATTTTTATATGCAGATATTTTTTAAAGCTTCATCAAGACTGATTGTTTTTTGGGGTTTTATTTTAGCAACAACTCCCTGATGTACACCATGTCCACTCTTTAAAGGTTCAGTATAGACTAATCTGTCCTTTATAGTGTGTACTTCTTTAGACATGTGGTAACCAGCAATATATCTTCCTAACTTTTTTATTCATTGCCAAAATAGTAGGAGATAATGGATGTTTGCCTCCTTTGTCAATTATGTGTAAACAATGCGTTTTTAGAGAGATTATTTTTGAGTAAAGGCGAATACTTGACTTTTTTTTTAGTCTGTTATTTAATAGATAACGATTAACATGTTCAACTGGGATTGGGAAACTAAAGAAAAATTTATCTGTGATGTTAATGAATATAAAAAGAAGTTCTCTTTTGTTCATGAGTTGCTTGCAAGCCCAGATGGAGAAAAATTAGCTGCAACAGTTGAGATAGAAGATAAAAAGGTTACACCATGTATAAATGGAAAAACATGGAATAGTTCATATGAAAGGATTTGCTTTCTAAATTTTCTTCCTGACAATTCTATTGCTTGTCTTGTTTTACAAAACTATGAATGGACTTTGGCAGTAGAGGAAAACCTTTTAGAAGAAACTTTTGATTATGCATGGAATCTTCAGTTTAGTAAAGATGCTTCGACAATAGCATTCAACATAAAAAAAGGAGACTCTTACGGAGTTTGTATAAATGGTAAAGTATGGGAGAACTTATTTTTTGATACAAGAGATTTATTTATTTCTCCTGATGGTAAAAAAACCGCATCTTATGTCAGAACAAAGAATCCTCAGGTTCTTGATATATTCACTTTTAAAGAAGGTGTATGGACTGTAGCAGTTGATGGCGTTGCATGGGATAAAAATTTTATTTCAGTTTACGGATGCAATTTTAGTCCGGATAGTGAAAAAGTTTCAGCAACAGTAAGGCTTTCACAGCAGGAATTTTCTGTTGCTGTTAATGGTGAAATATGGAATGAAATTTTTCCTTATGCTTGGGAACCGTTGTTTGTAGATGAAAATCATATTTGTGTGCCAGTGAAAACTCAAAAAGGTTTTACACTTGCAATGAATGGTAAAACAATTTGGGATAAATACTTTGTTCAACTTTGGAATCAAAGAGTAAGTACAGATAAGAAAAAAATTGCTGCGGTAGTTGCCACGGATTTTGGAAAATGGACTATTGCAGTTGATGGGATACCGTGGAATAGGACATTTTCTCAGGCTGTTTTACCTCCTCAATTCAGTCCTGACGGGAAAAAAGTGGCTGCGGTTGTAAGGGAAAATAATCAGTGGACTGTAGCTGTTGATGGGATACCATGGAAACGAGGATTTGAGAGAGTCTGGTCACCTCAATTTAGTCCTGACAGTTCTCATATTATAACAAAGGCAGAGAAAGAAGGAGTCTATTTTATAGTTTTAGATGGAGAAATAGGAAAAGATACCTTTGATATACTGTGGGAACCTCAATTTAGCCCTGATGGTGAAAAAATTCTTGTAAGATGTATTAAAAATGGCAGGTATTACAGAAAAATTTTAACAATTGGAGAGATTTTAAGGTAATGGAACAGTTTTTTAAAGATCCTTCAATTTATACATTGGCAAGAGGACCTCTTGTATGGTTTGCTTTTGCAGTGTTTTTTATTGGAATGTTTTATCGGATATGGAAATTTCTCCAGCTTGCAAAAAAAGAAAGAGTTATTTATCCCTATCTAAGCTTAAAATACACCCTTCGTTCTGTTATTCACTGGCTTATGCCTTATGGAAGTATAAGCATGAAAAAACATCCATGGTTTACAATGATTACATTTATTTTTCATATATGCCTTATTATTACTCCGATTTTTTTAATAGGACATATTGAATTATGGTATGAGTCATGGAAAATTAGTTGGTGGAGTCTACCTCAAGGTTTAGCGGATGCGATGACAATCATTGTTATAGTTTGTGTGCTCTTACTCCTGATACGCAGAATGCTACAGCCAGATGTAAAATTTCTGTCAGGCAAAGCCGATTATCTATCTCTATTCATTGTTTCCTTGCCTTTTATAACAGGATTTCTTGCCCATTATGAGCTTTTATTTGAATATAAAGTTATGCTTGTAATTCATTTTATTGCTGGAGAGATTATGCTCATTTCAATTCCTTTCACAAGGTTAAGCCATATGTTTTTATTCTGGTTAACAAGAGCTCATACGGGCTCTGAATTTGGTGCTGTAAGACATTCAAAGGATTACTAATATGGCTGAAAAGATTTTTCCCTTTAATAGAAAGCCAGTTACAGATATAGGCATAGATAAAACATTAGAAAATATCTCTGAAGCAGAAATAAAGAAAGCTATTGATAAAGTTTTAAAAAATGAAGCATCTGCAAGACTTAAGATTTTTGTTGAAACCTGCATGAGATGCGGAATGTGCACAAATTCTTGTCATCACTATCTTGCTCATAATAATGATCCTACCTATGCTCCTGCAGCTAAAGTAAAACAGACAGTCTGGGATATGCTTAATAAAAATGGAAATGTTAGCAAGGATGATATTAAAAAGTATGCCAGAATTGCTTTTTCCGAATGTAATCTTTGTCGGAGATGTGTACAGTTTTGTCCTTTTGGTATAGACATTGCTTATTTAATCTCTCTTGTAAGAAGGATATGCTGCCTTATTGGAGCAGTGCCGCAGTATATACAGGATCAGGCATTGAGCCATATGCAAACAACAAATATGCTCTGGTTTAGACAGGATGAATGGCTTGATACGGTCCAGTGGCTTGAAGATGAATTAAGGGCAGAAATTAAAAATGCAAGAATTCCTCTTGGTAAGAAAAATGCTGAAATTCTTTATCTTGCTCATGGACTTGAAGCAAAATATATGACAGGACTTCTTACAAACATGGCAAAAATAATGAATGTTGCAGGAGTTGACTGGACCATGCCGGATACTGATGGATGGGACTATACAAATAAAGCTTTTTATGCTCAGGATTCAGAAACAATGGGTATGGTTGTAAGAAGACATTATGAGCTTGCCTTTAAATTAAATGTGAAAAAGATTGTAATGGGTGAGTGTGGACATGCATTTAGAACTGGAGTTTATGAGGGAGTAAGATTTCTTGGCTGGAAAGATTCTCCCATTCCTTACATTCACGGTGTTGAGTTTTTCTATGAACTAATCAGATATGGAAAAATTAAAATCGCAAAAAAAATTGAAGAACCGGTTACAGTTCAGGATCCTTGTAATATCGTAAGATATAGAGGATTGGGAGATATGATTAGATATATAGTAAAAGCCACATGTGAAAACTTTATTGATATAAATCCTGGATATGAATATAACTACTGCTGTTCCGCAGGTGGAGGGATGATAGATGCAGGACCTCCATGGAAGATGGCAAGGATTGAAGGGGGAAAAATAAAAGCAGAACAGATAAAAGATACAGGTGCAAAAATAGTGATAGCTCCGTGTCATACCTGTCACAAAGGAATTGAAGATTTAAATGACTACTATAAACTTGGAGTGCATGTTAAATTTTTAACTGATATTATCGCTGAAGTAATAGAGATTCCAGAAGAGATGAAACCATGAAAAAAATGTTTCTTTTAGTTTTATCAGTATTTATTTTTCTGGCTATGACAATTTACTCTAAAAGTCAAGTAGTGTTAAAAGAGCCTGAAAATCGTGTAGAAATAGCCCATAAAGAGGTGTTTGGCATTCTTCAGTATGGTAAAGTAATATTTGAACATCAAAAACATGTTGATTCTATGGCAAAAATACTTAATAAACCTCAAGAATTAGTCTGTCAGGAATGTCACTTAAAGGATAAATATAATGATTTTGTTTTTTCTTTTCAAGAAAACATAAAAAATCCTGAAAATCTTAAAAATGCCTATCATAGTAAGTGCCTTATCTGTCATCAAAAAATAAGTGCTCAAGGTAAAAAAACAGGTCCTGAAATTCTTTCCTGCAGGGATTGTCATAAAAAGGTAAATGAGAAATTTGAAGTAAAATATCCTATATTTGAGTTTGATTTTTACCTTCATGACAAGCATGTTAAAAAACATGAAAAAGACTGTAGCCTCTGTCATCATATCTATGACATGGAAGAAAAAAATAAGGAACTTGCACTTGTATATGAGAAAGGAACTGAGCAGTCATGTTATTACTGCCATGATTTTACTAAAAAAAGAGGTCCTGAACTGTCAAAAATAGTCAAAGTAGCAAAAGAAAAGAATTTAAATATGGAAAATTCTTGCCATAAACTTTGTTTAAACTGTCATATGCAAAATAAACTACAGGGATTAAACGCAGGTCCTTTAGAGTGCTCAAAGTGTCATACAGGAAAATATAAAACAACTGAGGAGCTTAAAGAAGTTTCAAGACCTGAAAGAGATCAACCAGATAAAGTATTCCTTAATGTTGAAGAAGGGAGAATGAAAGGTGTTGCTTTTAAACATAACTTCCATGAGAAAAATAATAAAACATGTAGAGTCTGTCACCATGAGACATTAAAGGCTTGTAGAGATTGCCATAGTTTACAAGGTAAAGAAGAAGGTGGATTTGTAAATACTCTTACAGCTTTCCATTCACTTAATTCAGAAATAAGTTGTCAGGGATGTCATAAACAGATGACTTCAAAAAAAGAGTGTTCAGGTTGCCATTACTTTATTGCACCAATTAAAACAGAAGTGGGTAACAGAGAAATTTGTAATCGTTGTCATACAGGGAAAAAAGAACCTGAAGAAATAAAATCATTTACTGTTTCATCAGATAAAGTAAAAGAAGAGGTAATAATCAAACATATTGAAAAGGAGTTTGAACCTGCAAAAATCCCTCATTATAAAATGGTTAAAAAGCTTACTGATATATCAAACAAAAGTTCTATGGCAACATACTTTCATAAAGATATACAGACTATGTGTAAGGGATGCCATCATAAAAGCAAAGAAGATGCTGAAGCTCAAAAAAACAAGCCTCCTCTATGTGCAAGTTGTCATAGCATTTCTTTTGATTCAAAGGCTTTGGGAAGACCGAGACTTCAATCAGCATATCACAGTATGTGCATAAAATGTCATGAAAATATGGGACTTGAAAAACCAAGAAAATGTCATGAATGTCATGAAAGAAAAGGGAGCAAAGGAAATGCCCATAATTGAGCAACTTTTTTCACATCATGGATATGAATATTTAGTTGCTATAATTTCAATATTTGCTTTTATAGTAATTTGTAACATGATTAGAGAAAAGAAAAAGTATTAGAGGATATTATGAATAGGAGAGAGTTCATAAAAAAAGCTTTTACGATTACAGGATTAACTCTTATAGGCAAAAATGCTTTTGGTACAGATTCTTCTACTTACTCTACAGGAAATCTGGCAAATAGAAAAAACTGGGAAAAGTATGAGGAAGTAAAAAAAGCAGGTGTATTACAAAAAGAACCCTATGCTGTTTTAGTTGACCTAACAAAATGTATTGGTTGTCGTAGATGCGAATGGGCATGCAACGAATGGAATAAAAATCCTAATAGCCCTATTAAAGAGTTTGAGGAATCAAAAGATAAAAAGCCTTCAGTTTTTGATAAAGTTCGGAGACCTACTGCTGGTTCATTTACAGTAGTTAATAGATTTTATGAAAACAATGCTCCTGTATACGTTAAAAAACAATGCATGCATTGTATTGATGCTGCCTGTCAGTCTGCCTGTTTTGTTGACGCATTTAAGAAAACTGAACAAGGTGCTGTTCTTTATAATCCATCACTTTGTGTAGGCTGTCGTTACTGCATGATTGCATGTCCCTTTGATATTCCAGCCTATGAATATTATGATCCTATTACTCCACAGATTACAAAATGCACAATGTGTTTTGATAGAATCACAGTGGGCAAACTCCCTGCCTGTATTGAAATATGTTCAGCTGATGTTATGAAATTCGGATTAAGGAGTGAAATGCTTAAACTTGCTTATGAAACAATAAATAATAATCCTCAGAGATACATTCCTCATGTTTATGGAGAACATGAAGCTGGAGGAACAAGCTGGCTTTATATTTCAGGAACATCCTTTGAAAAGCTTGGATTTCCAAAACTTGATAAAACTCCGATTCCAAAGGTTAGTAAAAGTTTTCTTTTCACTGTCAAAGTTTTTGAAATAGTTGCTGCTGCTCCACTTGTCTGGGGAGCTTACTATATGATTTCAAAAAACAAAAAAAGTAAAGATAAAAGCCATGAGAGAGAATAGCTGGTTCAGAGAAAAAATTCTTTTAGGTATGACATTTAAAGAATATATATTAAGCAGAACAACTTTCTGGAATATTATTGCTTTAATTGTGCTCATTGCATCTTTTTACTCAATGATATACAGGCTTATTTACGGACTCGGACCTGCAACAAATCTCTCAGATACCTATCCATGGGGATTATGGATTAGTTTTGACATCCTTGCAGGAATTGCTCTTGCTGCACCAGGACTTGCAGTAGGAACTGCGGTTTACCTTTTTGGAATAAAGGATTACAAACACTTTGCTAAACCAGCAATTCTTTCAAGCCTTCTTGGCTATGTATTTGCAGTCTTTGCTTTAATGTTTGACCTCGGTAGATACTATCGTGTTGTCTATGTAATTGGCTGGTCTTGGGGCTTAAATTCAATACTTTTTCTAATCGCATGGCATTTCTTTTTATATATTATTATTTGCTTTATTGAGATGTTTCCTTCATTTTTTGAATGGCTTGGTAGAGAAAAGTTAAGAGAATTTTTTTCAAAACTTGGTATATGGGCAACAGTTTTTGGAGTTATTATAGCTGGTGGACACCAATCGGCACTTGGAGGGCTTTTCCTTGTCGCTCCTACCAAAGTGCATCCACTTTGGTATTCAGCATTACTTCCACTGTTTTTCCTTATTTCCGCAATTTTTGCTGGGATATCAATGGTAATAATAGAAAGCACGATATCACATAAAGTTTTCAGAGACAGAATCAAAAACTTTGATCAAGAAGATTTTGATAGTAAAACCATAGGACTTGCTAAAGTGCTTGTTTTAGCCCTTTTTATATACTTAATTCTTAAAATTTTTGATCTTACTCATTATGACAACTGGCATTATTTAACTACTGATTATGGATTATGGTATCTTTTTGAAAATATTGGTTTTGTTTTTGCTCCTGCAATTATTTTAATTTATGCAATAAAAATAAAATTTGCTAAATTGGTGCGGATTATGGCTTTCTTTATAGCATTGGGAGTTATAATTAATAGATTCAATGTAAGTTTAATTGCATACAACTGGTATATTCCATTTTCAGAAAAGTATTATCCTACATGGATGGAAATTGCTCTCTCATTAGGAGTTGTAGTTTTGATAATACTATTTTACAGATTTATTGTAAGAAGAATGCCTATTCTTTCTTAACATCTATAGCTTCATACTTTATTTTTGATATCCTTTGTCCTACCATTTCTATTACTTTGAAAATTTTTCCATCCATATTTACAGTATCACCGACATGCGGTATTCTCTGAAGTGATGTAAGAATAAATCCTCCCAAAGTATCATACTCTTCTGATTCTTCAATTTCTATTCCGTAGTCTTCCTTTAAATCTCTTATGGAGATTGTAGCATCAATTATCATTGAACCATCAGGAAGTGTAATTACAGGCATTTCAATGTCATACTCATCTCTGATTTCGCCTACAAGTTCCTCAAGAATATCTTCAAGGGTTACAAGTCCTGTTACAACACCATATTCATCAACAACTATTGCCATATGGACTCTTTTTTTCTGCATCTCTTTAAGAAGTATATTTATTTTCATTGTTTCAGGAACAAACATTGGAGGCTTAAGAAGTCTTTTTATATCCAATAAGTCAGGATTTTTAATGAGTGCATTGTAGAAGTCTTTTGCATGAAGTATTCCTCTAATATCATTCAGGTCCTTGCCTAAGGCAGGATATCTTGAAAATTTTTCATCCATTATAATTTCTTTAATTTCATTAACATTCATATAAATGCTAACAGTAACCATTTGAGGTGCGGGCACCATTATTTCTTTAACGGTTATTTCAGCGAAACTGAATGCACTATGAATAAGTTGTCTTTCATCGGGTTCAAATATTCCTTTTTCTTCTCCCTCTTCAATTAAAAGTTTTAATTCCTCCTGAGAAATGAAACCTCTCTGTGAAAATGCTCTGAGTCCAAAAGGTTTAAGAAGAAAGTTTGTGCTAATAGTGAGAATTTTTACAAAAATGAAGGTTAATTTTGAAAATCTGTCAATAAATTTTGCTGTTTTTAAGCTTATCCAGTCAGGATGAGACAGTGCAATGGATTTGGGAATTAGTTCACCAGCTACAACTGAAAAGTATGTTACCAATATTACAACTATTGCTATAGATATTACTTCCGCAGAAATTTTTAAAAAACTAAATGGTAAAATCTCAATCAAGGGTTTTATATTTTTTACTGCATATGCACCTGCTAATGCTGAAGCAAGACTTCCTATGAGAGTGATCCCAACCTGGATTGTTGCAAGAAATTTATCTGGGTTTTCCTTAAATTTCTGAACTATTTCAGCATTCGGTCTTTTTTCTTCTATTAGCTGTTTAAGTCTTGTTTTCCTTAATGTAACTACTCCAATTTCAGCTGCAGCAAAAAAACCATTTAAAATGATGAGAAAAATTATTAAAAAAATTTCATTCATATTAATAAAAAGAGGATAAAATTATAATCCCTCATCTCAGATGTTGTCATAGAATACTCAAAAATACTTTTCTTGTCAATTTGACATAGGAGATTTTGCAGAGGCTTATTTTGCACACTAAACATTTTAATAACTTTTTATCTTTTTTACCAATGCCTCTGCCACCTCTTGTGTTCCAACAGGAGGAACCGGGTTATCAGGTGATTTCATATCATAGGTAACAAATTTACCTTCTTCTATTATTTCAGCTACTGCCTTTTCTATTTTATTTGCAGCTTTTTCTTCTCCTACATGTTTTAGCATCATTACTGCACTTAATATTATTGCAAAAGGATTTACTTTATTCAATCCCTTATATTTTGGAGCGCTTCCATGAGTTGGTTCAAAAACTGCATATTCATCTCCTATATTTGCACCCGGTGCCAATCCGAGTCCACCAATAAGTCCTGCTGCAAGGTCACTGATGATATCTCCATAAAGATTTGGCAAAACTAAAACATCATATAATTCAGGCTTCTGAACAAGCTGCATACACATATTGTCAACAATTTTGTCTTCAAACTCAATATCAGGATAATGTGTGGCAACTTGTCTTGCAACTTCAAGGAAAAGTCCATCACTGTGTTTCATAATGTTTGCCTTATGAACTGCTGTAACTTTTTTTCTGCCATTTTTTCTTGCATACTCAAAAGCGAATCTGACAATCCTTTCGCTTCCAAAAACTGAAATTGGTTTAATACTTATTCCTGAATCCTCTCTAATTTTTTTACCTGATTTTTCTTCAATAAATCTAATTAAATCAAGTGTTTCAGGCTCATTCTTTTTGAACTCTATGCCTGCATATAGATCTTCTGTGTTTTCCCTTACAATGACTAAATCAATATTATCATATAATGTTCTTGCACCTTTAAAGCTCTTACATGGTCTGACACATGCATAAAGATCCAGAGCCTGTCTTAATGATACATTAACACTTCTGAACCCTGTTCCAACAGGAGTTGTTACAGGTCCTTTTATAGCAATTTTATTTTTCTTTATTGATTCAATAACTCTTTCAGGGAGAGGATTACCTTCTTTTAAATATACCTCTTCACCTGCGTTTTGAATTTCCCAGTGAATTTGAACTCCTGTGGCTTCAACAACTTTTTTCATTGCTTCTGAAATTTCAGGACCTATTCCGTCTCCAGGAATTAGGGTAATATTATACATTAGTTATGTCCTCCTTAGGGTGTTACTGTTAGAATCTGCCTGACAATGTCAGGATAGGTTGCAATGAATTTTAATTCGTCATCGGTAAGAGGCTTCTGAGTGTGAAGGTTAGCATACTGAACAAGCTCAAGTATATTTCTTGCTTCATTATCATCGTGAAATTCTATTCCAAGTTTGCTGTATACATATCTGAAGCCTTTAATTCCACCATATTCTCCTGTTGTTATAATTCTGCCTGTCTCAAGAAGTTCAGGCTCACCACGTCCTACATCTTCAGGAGAATAAAGCTCATAGTTAGCTCTGTCTTTAAGAACCCCATCAGCATGAATTCCCGATTCATGAGCAAAAGCATTTGCACCAACACCTGGTTGATTTATAGGAATAGGAATATTGAAAGCATATGATGCATATTTTGCTATTTTCCATGCCATTTTTAGATTAACATGTTCGTCAAGAGGGCATTTTTCTTTTAAACCATGAGAAAATTTTAATGCCAGAATTGTTGAAACCAAATCAGCATTTCCTGCTCTTTCACCATATCCATTAACTGTTGTATTTATATAACTGTCAACTCCTGCTTCTATTGTTCCCTGTGCTCCTGCAACAGAAACTGCTTCTGCCATTCCAAGGTCATTATGGCAATGCATTTCAATCGGAAATCTTGTTGCCAGCGCAAGAGTATGGATTCTTTCATAAATGGTGATCGGGTCCTCACAGCCAAGTGTATCACAGTAACGGAATCTATCTCCCCCTGCTTCTTTTCCTGCTAAAATAAATTCAATTAATCTGCTTAATTCTGTGCGAGAAGCATCTTCTGCATTAAATCCAACTGTTTCCGCTCCCAGTTCTTTGGCAAGTTTTACAGCATTATACATTCCTTTTACAATATCATCCCAGGTTTTTCTTCCCTGAAATTTCCCTTGTATCATTATCTCAGATGTAGAAACTGAAAGATTAAGATGTTTTATTTTTGGGCAATTTTTAAAAGCCAGTTCAACATCCTCAGGAATTGCTCTTGCCCATCCTTCAAGATGAATTCTTTTGAATGCACCAAGTTCAACAAGTTCTAAATTAGCATTGATGTAATTAACTTCGTGCTTTAATGTTGGGAAACCAATTTCACTTTGATACACTCCCATTTCATCAAGGTATAGATTGAGTAGAGTTTTTGAAAGCTTTGGAAGTAATATTCTTGAAGTCTGAACGCCATCTCTATTTGTTACATCAATAAGATATACTTTACCTTTAGTTATCATTTATTCCTCCTACGAATAATTTTTTATTGTTTTTTTTGAGATATTTCTCGTGGAATAGCTACTTTGCCTGTTCTAACGAACTCTTTTATCCCCAAAGGCTTCATTAGTTCAATAAAAGCCTGAATTTTTTTCTCATCTCCTGTAACTTCTATTGTATAAGTTGTTGGACCTGAATCAACTACTCTACCTCTGAATATTTCTACTGTTTTCAATAGCTCCAATCTATTTTCTTTTCTTGGTGCAACCTTAATTAATACCATTTCTCTTTCCACATGGTCTATTTCAGTTAAATCAACAACTTTAATTACATCAACCAATCTATTGAGTTGCTTTGTAATTTGTTCAATAACCCTGTCATCGCCTGTTGTAACAATTGTCATTATTGAAATATTAGGGTCTATGGTTTCACCAACTGATAGACTTTCTATGTTATAGCCTCTACCACTGAATAAACCTGCTATTCTTGCTAAAACACCGAATTTATTTTCTACAAGCACAGAGATTGTATGTCTCACAGTTGCCTCCTATTTCACTGCTTTGAGTTTACGCTCTTTTTTCTTCTCTTCAAAAATCATCTGGTCAATAGGAGCTCCTGGTGGAACCATGGGATAGACTTTTTCTTTCCAGTCAACAACGAAATCCATAAATACTGGTTTTCTTATTGATAGAGCCTCCTTTATAACTGGTTCAACTTCACTCGGTTTTGTAGCTCTTAACCCAACGGCTCCGTAAGATTCTGCAACTTTTACAAAATCAGGAGCAGTGCTTAAGTAAGTATGTGAATATCTTTCCCCATAAAAGATTTCCTGCCACTGCCTTACCATTCCAAGATAACTGTTGTTAATTATAGCAACCTTTACTGGCAGATTATAAATCACAGCAGTAGCGAGTTCTTGTATGTTCATTTGAATACTTCCATCTCCTGCAATATCAATAACAGTCATGTCAGGAAAAGCAAGCTGAGCACCAATTGCAGCAGGAAATCCATAACCCATTGTCCCAAGCCCTCCTGATGTTACTAATCTGCGGGGTTTGTCAAATTTATAAAACTGTGCTGCCCACATTTGATTTTGCCCAACTTCTGTTGTAATAATAGCATCACCTTTTGTAACTTCATATATTTTTTCAATAACATATTGCGGCTTGATTACTGCTTCGTCAAATTCATAAGTTAAAGGTCTTTCTTTTTTCCACTGATTTATCTGTTTTAGCCATGCTTGTCTTATTTCTTTCCATTGAGGTTTAACTTCTTCTTTTAAGATTTTATTTAAGACCTGTAAAACTCTACTTACATCACCAACTATAGGGATATCTACTCTCACATTTTTACGAATAGACGTAGGGTCAATATCAATATGAATAATTTTAGCATTAGGTGCAAAAGCATCTGTTTTGCCTGTAACTCTGTCATCAAATCTCATTCCGATTGCAACTATCAAATCTGAATTTTGAACTGCCATATTTGCATAGTATGTTCCATGCATACCGAGCATTCCAAGTGAAAGTTCATGTGTGCCTGGAAAACTTCCCAATCCCATGAGAGTATTTGCAACAGGAATCTGTGTAAACTCTGCAAGTTCTTTTAAATATTCATGAGCATTGGAGATAATGCAACCACCACCAGCAATAATAACAGGTTTTTTTGCTTTTGCTATTTCCTGTGCTGCTTTTTTTATCATATAAACATTGCCTTCATAAGTAGGATTATAGCTTCTTATATGAATTTTTTCAGGCCAAATGAACTCTGTTTTTCCCTGTGTAACATCCTTTGGAAGGTCTATAAGAACAGGTCCTGGTCTACCAGTAGTTGCAATATAAAAAGCTTCTCTTACTTGTTTTGCTAAGTCTTTAACATCTTTAACAAGAATATTATATTTAGTGCATGGTCTTGTAATTCCTACTATATCTGCCTCTTGGAAAGCATCATTTCCAATAAGAAATGTTGGAACCTGTCCTGTAAAGACAACCAGTGGAACAGAATCCATATATGCATTTGCGATTCCTGTTACAGTATTTGTTGCACCAGGTCCGCTTGTTACAAGAACAACACCTGGTTTGCCACTGACTCTTGCATATCCATCAGCTGCATGCGTTGCTCCTTGTTCATGTCTGGTGAGAATTAGTTTTATATCGGGGTCATCATAAAGAAGGTCAAAAATGTCAAGAATTACTCCACCGGGGTATCCGAAAATATGTTTTACCCCCTCCCTTTTTAAACACTCAATCAAAATTTCCGCACCTTTCATCTTTGCCATGGCTATACCCTTATATTATAAATTTTAAACAATAAAATACCATAATAATTTTTATTTAATCAATTTGTCCAACATTTTTAGGCTTTTAAATACGTTTTCAGGTGAATGAGCCTCAATTGTATAGATACAATTTTTATTTTTAAATAATTCAAAAAATTTTTCAAAATCAAAACAACCGCTTCCTATAGCAAGATGTTCATCAAAGTTTTTATTATTGTCATGTAGGTGAATTTCAACAATATAATCATTCAGACAGAACATCCATTCTTCAATGCTCTTTTTTGAGAAAAGATTAAAATGCCCTGTATCAAAACATATTCCAAAATATGGAGAGGAAATTTTTTCTACAAGCATTCTTAAACTTTCAGGTTCTTCCTCAAAAATATTTTCTATTGCGATTTTAATTTTCAACTGCTCAGCTCTTGGCAAAATTCTTTCCCATGTTTTAAGACTTGCTTCAAGCCATATATCTACTTTAAAAGCATATTTCCATTTTTCATAGCCTGAATGAAAAACTATTGATTTGGGATTTAATAAAGTAGCAATATCAAAAATTTGATTAAATCTTTCAATTGTTACTTCTCTTACTCTTGAATCAATTGCACCGGGGGATAAATCCATAAATGGTGCATGAAAAGATAAGGAAGTTTCATTGAAAAAAGCCTTCTTAAGTTTTTCTATGTCTTTTTTTGAGATATTATCAAGAGTTTGAGAGTTAAAATATATTTCAAGATTGAATCTCTCCCTTGTAATAATATCTATATAGTCATAGATTTTATCATATGGCACATGGATATGAGACTTTACCATCTATGTTGATTTTCCTTCTACTTTTTTAGATGTTTTGTTTGAGTTAGATGAACTATTGCCTGAGTTATTTTTTCTTGCATAGTCAGTTACATACCAACCACTGCCTTTTAAAATAAAGGAAGACTGAGAGATAAGTTTTTTAACCTCTCCCCCACAAACAGGGCAGTTTTTTAGGGGTTCTTCAGTGAATCTCTGAATAACTTCGTGAATTTTGTGACATTGCATACATTCATACTCATAAATTGGCATTTCTAATGCACCCCCTTAACCTAAATATATTAATAAATTTTATTTTAAAACATCATTCTTTATTTTTGGTATAATTAAGTAAAAAATTTTTTAGGAGGCTTCAAAAATGAAAGTTCTTGTTACAGGTGGAGCCGGTTTTATAGGAAGTGATTTTGTGAGATTAGCTGCAAGAAAAGGCTGGAAGGTTACAGTTGTTGATAAATTGACATATGCAGGCGATATGGAAAGACTTAAACCAATTCAAGACAGACTGGATTTTTATAATGTTGATATCCTTGATAAAGAAGAATTAAGAAAAATATTTGAAAAACAAAAACCAGAGGCTGTGTTACATTTCGCAGCTGAAACAAACATAGATAGGTCAGTTATAGAACCAAGCGTTTTTATGGAAACAAATATTATAGGAACAATATATCTTCTTGAACTTGCTAAGGAGCTTGGGGTGGAAAAGTTTATAAATATCACATCTTATGAAGAATATGGAGATATTAAAGAGGGAGAAAGAGACGAAGACTGTCCTTTAAATCCTCGCTCACCCTATGCTGTGAGCAAGGCTTCTGCTGATATGCTTGGGCAGGTTTATTGGAGAGCTTTAAAGCTTCCTGTTATTACTGTCAGGTTATGCAGTATTTACGGACCTTGGCAAAATCCTGAAAGACTTATTCCAATGACAATCCTGAAAGCTTTACGAAATGAAATGATTCCAATTCATGGAACAGGCGACATAATAAGAGAATGGCTTTATTTGTGCGACTGTATTAGAGCAGTTTTTGCTCTTCTTGAGAAAGGAAAACCGGGTGAGGTATACAATGTAGGTAGTGGAGAAAGATTTAAAGTAATTGATATTGTAAAACAAATATTGAAAATTCTTGACAAGCCTGAAAATCTGATAAAATTTGTTTCTGACCGTCCGGGACATGAAAAAAGGTTTGCTATTAGTAGTGAAAAAATAAAAAGTACTACAGGCTGGTCACCTACAACAAAATTTGAATCAGGTTTAAAATCTACAATAGAGTGGAATTTGAATAATAGAACGTGGCTTTTTAAGAAGTTGTTTTATTATGAAGACTTATGGAGCAGGCTATACAAAGAGGATTAGATTATCATATTGGCACATCTGGATGGCAGTATGGGCATTGGAAAGGTATTTTTTATCCTGAAAAATTAAAATATTCAGAGTGGCTTTCTTATTACTGTAAACATTTTTCTACAGTTGAAATAAATGTAACTTTTTACAGAGATGTAAAACCTTCAACATTTCAAAAATGGTATAATCTAACACCAGAAGATTTTTTATTTTCAGTAAAACTTTCAAGACAGATAACACATTTTAAGAAACTCAAAATTGATAAAGCTACAATTGATTATTTTATTAATAAGTATTCAACTTTGAAAGGAAAACTCGGAGTTATACTAATTCAACTTCCACCAGGACTAAAATTTGACAAGATGGTGGTTGATAATTTTATTTCCATGTTAGATAAAACATATAGATATACAGTTGAAGCGAGGAATAAAACATTCATTAATGATATTTTCTTTGAGATTCTGAAATTGAATAATATTGCTTTTTGCATAGCAGACTCTGCTGGAAGATTTCCTTATTACGAGGTAATTACAGCAGATTTTGTTTATGTGAGACTTCACGGTTCACAGAGGCTTTATGCTTCAGAGTATACAGATAAAGAACTCAGTGAATGGGTTCAAAAACTTAAAATATGGAATAAACCTGCATATATTTACTTTGACAACGACTATATGGGATATGCTGTAAAAAATGCATTAAAACTTAAAGAACTGCTTACTGACATTTCTCCTTCTCAAAAATAGGGCAAACCCCTTGTTCGGTATTTGTTGTTGAAGCTTTTGTGAGCAAATATTCTTTTATATTATCTTGACCAATAATAAATTTTTTTGTTTCACCTTCATCACAAACTAAAATTGGAACATGTTCTATTTTCAAAGACTTAAGAATACCTGCAAGTTTTTTTGCTTCAACAGTCTGAATTGAAATTGAATGACTTTTGCAAAATTGAATTACTTCCTCACAGTGAGGACATCCTTTAGAGTAAACAAGGACATACTGGTTAGAAGGTATTTGATTAATTTCAGGATTTATAATATAAGTCATGAAAAATACAGAGATAAAACCAGCAAATGCAAGAATTATTTCAAATCGCCTCTCAAAAATTCTAAATAAACTACTTAGAAAGAGGATTCCAAATACAGTAAAGCAAAAAACACAAAATTCTTTTATTATGAAAGTCTGGAATCCTAATAAATAACCTTCTATTGATAAAGCTATAATAAGAATGCCTGAATGAACTTTTTCAACAAAACTAATTAATGATTCAGAAAATTTATGAAATGAAATAAAAAACAGTGTTCCGAATAAAATTAAGCCTGCAATAAGAAGGACAAGATTTCCACCTTTGACGAAGCTTTCTACAACTTTGCATCCTTCGGTTGAGCAAACACTTTTCCCATAAATATGAAGAATGGTTTCAGCTAATATAAATAAGAAACCAGATAGATAAAACAAAGAGCTTATCTTTATTTTCTTAATTTTAGACATGTATTTAATATAACATCACTTCAATTGTTTTCTGAAGAGTTGAAAATTCCAAATCTCTAATGTAGCTCAATCTGTCTTGAATAGAAAAGGTCTAAAGATTGACATGTATAAAGCTTTTATGATAATTTTTTACATGTTGTCATTTTTAAGAAAATGGAGAAAGAAAAGACAATTAAAAAAATTTAATAAACTAATAAAAGATTTTGAAGAAATGCGTGAAAATTTATTAAAAAGGGCAGAGGTACTTGAGGAATTTGCAAATAGAAGGATAAAAGAGTTAGAATTAAAAATAAATTATATGGAAGAGCAATTGGCGGTCTTTGAGAAAGTTGTAGATTCACTTGATCCTAAGAAAAGAATCAATTAATGCGGGTGTAGCTCAGCTGGTAGAGCACAACCTTGCCAAGGTTGGGGTCGCGGGTTCAAATCCCGTCGCCCGCTTTTTTATTGGCGACGTACCCAAGTGGCTAAGGGAGCGGTCTGCAAAACCGCCATTCGCCGGTTCGAATCCGGCCGTCGCCTTTTGTAATAGGTTTATAGATATTTTCTCCCTTGACTTTTATCAAAATTCAAAGATTCTTTCTGTTAATTGAGTATCTTAGAACGATATATTCATAATAAAAATGAACAAATTTTTCGCATCGCTTTTCAGAATAATAAAAAAATCAAACTCAATCCGAGAGGAAAATGAGGCCATTAGGTGTTCATACTTCAATAAAAGAAAGTATTCTTAATGCAATTGAAGAGGCAAAAAATCTTCAATGTGAAACATTCCAAATTTTTCTTCATAGTCCAAGAATATGGAAGATTCCTGAATTTGAAGAAGAGATTATTGAAAAATTTAAAAAAAAGATTCAGGAAAACAACCTCAGTCCTTTTGTTGTTCATGCGTCTTATCTAATAAATCTTATTTCATCTAATCCAAAAACTATAAACTCCTCAAAATATCTTCTTAAAAGAGAAGTTTTGATGTCAGATTTGCTTGGTGCTGATTATTATGTAATCCACTTAAAGGATAATCAGGCAATGCAAAATGAGGAAATTTTTGACAAAGTCAGAGAAGCTTTCAGTAAAATTGGAAAACTTCAAAAATGTAAAATTCTTATTGAAAATACAGCAAAAAGCAAAATAACTGCCAGAATTTCAGATCTTTTTGACACATTTAAAAATATTAATACAGAAAATGTTAGTGGAGTTTGTATTGATACCTGTCACTTGTTTGCCGCTGGTTACGATATTTCTAATGAAAAGGTAATTTCAGAATTTATTGAAGAAGTTAAAAATTTTGGGGATTTTAATCTCATAAAACTCATTCATTTAAATGATTCAAAAGCATCTGTTGGTTCAGGAATAGACAGACATGAGCATATAGGGAGAGGAAGTATTGGCATTAAAGGATTTGAAAATTTTTTTAAAATAAAAGAGATATCCCATGTCCCATTAATTCTTGAGACTCCCAAAAAATCTCCTCAAGATGATATAAAAAATCTTACTGCTGTAAGAGAAATTCTTAAGAAGTTAGAATCCTGAAGATTTCTTTATATCTTTCAGCAGTTTTATTAACTATATCTTCAGGTAGTTGTGGTGCTGGTGGTTTTTTATCCCATTTTATTGAAAGGAGATAATCTCTTACAATCTGCTTATCATAGCTGTCTTGAGGATAGCCTATCCTATAATTTTCTAATGACCAGAAACGAGAAGAATCCGGCGTTAATAACTCATCAATAAGAATAAGTTTTCCATTGTAAAATCCAAATTCCATTTTTGTGTCAGCAATTATAATACCTTTTTTTTCAGCAATCTGAGCAGCTTTTTTGTAAATAGATAATGAAAGCTCTTTAACTTTTTGAGCAGTTTCTTCTCCGAGAATTTGAATAGTTTCTTCAAAACTTATATTTATGTCATGTCCTTGTTCTGCTTTTGTGCTTGGGGTGAAGACAGGTTCTGGCAGTTTGGCAGATTCAACAAGTCCTTCAGGAAGTTTTATTCCGCAAATCATCCCTGTTTTTTGATAATCTTTCCATCCTGAGCCACTTAGATATCCACGAACAATGCATTCAACAGGAAGAGGTTTAGCTTTTTTTACAAGCATACTTCTTCCTTCAAGAATTTCTTTATAAGCAGGTAAAGGCTCAGGAAATTCGTCTGCATTTGCTGAAACAAGATGGTTTTCAACAATATCTTTTACTTTATCAAACCAGAATAAAGATATCTGAGTTAGTATTTTTCCTTTTTCAGGAATTCCTGTTGGCAATACAACATCAAAAGCAGAAACTCTATCTGTTGCAACAATGAGTAAATAGTCTTCAATTTCATAGATATCTCTGACCTTGCCTCTTCTGAGGAGTTTTACTCCTTTAAGATTTGTTTCAAGAACCACATTTTTCACGTGTCTCCTCCCTTAAATTATTAATAGATTTATTCCTTGCCCTAATTTTAAAGAATTTTCAATTGCTTTTCTTACAAAGTCCTTAGATGCCTTAAATGCCTCCAATGGATTATATCCTTTACATAAAAAACAAACAAAAGCTGATGAAAAAGCGCATCCTGTTCCATGAAATTGTCCGGGAATTTTTTCTCCATCTATTTTGTAAAAAATTTTTCCATCATAAAGTATGTCAATTGCTTTTTTTTCAAGATGTCCACCTTTAATTATAGCAAACTTTGTTCCCATCTGATAGAGTCGCTTTGAAGCTTCATATAAATCTTCAATTCTTTCAATCTTTAATTCGGTGAGTGCTTCTGCTTCAGGAATATTTGCTGTAACAGCCATTGAAAGAGGAATAAGTTCTTCTTTGAGAGTTTTTAGAGCATTATTTTCTAATAATTTAGCTCCTAATGTAGAAGTCATTACAGGGTCAATCACAAGGTTTTTTATATTTAAGTTTTTAATATTGCTAATTACACACTGAAAAGCCTCTTTACTGTAAATCATACCTATTTTTGTTCCATGAGGTTTTAAATCTTTTAAGAGAGTTTCAAACTGACTATTTATAATTTCTTCTGGTAGAGGGAAAACAGAGGAAAATTCTATTGTACTTTGAGCAGTAACAGCAGTTAGAATACTTAATCCATAGACTTCTAAAGAATGAAAAACTTTTAAATCCATCTGGATTCCTGCTCCAGATGTTGGGTCTGAGGCTCCTATAGTTAAAGCTATTTTCATTTTTTTTCAATATTTTTTATTAATTCTGCTCCGTAAATAAAAACTGCCCAACCATAAAAAAGCCACATAAGAAGCGCAAGAAAGGTTGATAAAGAACCATAAAGAGTATTTATTTTGATTATTTTGACAACATAAAAAGCAAAAACATATTTGGCAATCTCAATTAGTACTGTTGTAATTAAAGCTCCTATTAAAATTGAACTAAGTTTAATTTTTTTGTTTGGTAAAATTTTATAAAGCAAGGTTGTAATAACAAACATCAATACAAAAGGCAGAAGATACTTCAGAAAAAAGCCCAATAGAATACTTAGTTCAGAAAATATCATGGGTTGAAAAATTCTTATAAGATAGGTAAAAGCAAATGAGGCTGCTACTGTAAATGTTATAAGAAGAATTATAAAAAATGACATCAGAAGTGACATTATAAAATGTCTCTTTTTTGCAGTTTTAAAAATTTTGTTAAGTGAAAATTCAATTGCTGTAAAAAGTTGTAAAGAAAAGACACCATAAAGAATTAATGAAATACTGCTTATTTCTTTTGATGCCAAAATTTTTCGGAGTTCTTTAATCATATGTAGTTCTATTGCAGGAAAAAATGTGATTAATTTTGAATATACAAATTTTACAACTCTTTCTTCTTGTAGTATATTCATCAGAATGTTAACAATAAACATGCTCAGGGGAATAATTGATAAAATTGAAAAAAAGGCAAGTGAAGAGCTTAAAAAAACTCCTTCATCATTATAAAAATCTTTTAAACTTATAATAAAAGCCTTCGGAAGCTTTATGAGCATCGGAGCAACTTTTCTGCATTACGATGAAATATTTTTTCCATAAAATCTCCTGAAAGACCAAGTTTTTTAAGGTTTTCTATTTCCTTGCCTTGGTCTGCCCATGGAGAGTCAGTTCCAAAAAGAATATAGTCTGATGGATGTTTAAGAATTAGTTCTTTAATTTTTTCATCGGGCATCCATCCAAATGAAAAAGATATTTCCATAAAAATATTTTTACCGATCATTAATTGTTCTACCTTATCCCACTCTTTCCATGCCCCAAGATGAGTTGCAATAAACTTGAGCTCTGGAAACCTATTTATGACATTTATTATTCTTTTGGGGGAAGCAATATCCCACTCAGGGAAGGCTATATCATAGCCACAGTGCATAACAATCAGCATATCATTTTCAATAAGTGCTTCATATATTGGGTAAATCTTTTCATCATCAATTGAAAAATCTTGATAGAATGGATGCATTTTTATCCCATAAAAACCTGATTTTTTAATCAATTTAATATGTTCTTTGGCCTCTTTATCATCAGGATGGACTGATGGTAAAGGAATAATTCTTTCAGAGCGGATTTTATCACTCCATTTAATAATTGAGTTAAACTGTTCTGGTTTTGTCGCAATATTGCATAATACAGACTTTGCAATCTGACTTTTGTCCATTGAACGAAGGAGATTATCAAGTGTTCCATTAAGACAAGCTTTGACCTGACTTTTTTCTTCCAGTTTCTTTATTGCTCTTTCTGCAATTTCATCTGGGAAAGCATGAGTATGAAAATCAATTATTTGCATAAATTATATTTTATCCATAAAAATTTCAATTTATCAATTATTGTTCTATTTTTAAATGTTTTTTTGTTATTATTTAATTGTTTATTATTCACTTATTCTGATTTTAAGAGGTGCATTTATGGATTTGTCTTCTTTGATTCAAAAAAATAATACAAAAATAATTTTTGTAATTCTTGATGGACTTGGTGGGCTTCCTATTAATGGAAAAACAGAGCTTGAGATGGCAAATAAACCAAATCTTGACAGTCTTGCAAGAGTATCAGCATGTGGATTGCATATTCCTGTAGATTATGGGATTACGCCAGGAAGCGGACCTGGTCATTTTGGAGTCTTTGGATATGATCCTCTTCAGTATGAGATTGGTAGAGGTGTTCTTGAGGCATTAGGGCTTGATATAGAACTTCAAAAAACTGATGTAGCTTTAAGGTGTAACTATGCCACTATTAAAAATGGTTTGATAGTTGATAGAAGAGCAGGAAGAATACCTACAGAAAAAAATATAGAGCTTACCAATATGCTTTCAGAAAATATAAAGGAGATTGACGGAGTAAAAATTATTCTGAAACCTGGAAAGGAACACAGATTTTGTCTTGTAATGAGATTTTCAAAAAATATTACAGAAAAACAGGCGATGGTTACAGATACAGACCCTCAAAAAGAAGGAAAACCACCTGCTGAGCCCATTGCTTTAAATAAGGAGTCTATTGAGGTTGCAGAAATAGCTAAAAAATTTATTAAAAAAGCAGAAGAAATCTTAAAAAATGAGGAAAAAGCCAATTATGTTCTTTTAAGGGGTTTTTCTGCGTTACCAGATATACCTTCTTTTGAGCAGAAATATGGTCTTAAAGCATGTTCCATAGCAGTATATCCAATGTATCGTGGTATTACAAAATTACTTGGTATGGATATATTGCCTGTAGAGGGTGATATTAAAGAGGAAATGGAGTTACTTAAAAAGGTTTACAAAGATTATGATTTTGTTTTTCTTCACATAAAAAAGATTGATTCCTTTGGTGAAGACGGGAATTTTGAAGGTAAAATAAAAAAAATTGAAGAATTTGATAGTTTTATACCAGAGATTCTTTCATTAAATCCTGATACATTGGTTATTACAGGTGACCACAGCACTCCATGTCTTCTTAAAACACATAGCTGGCATCCTGTTCCATTGCTTATTAAATCACCCTATGTTTTTGGTGCTACGGTTAATTCCTTCACAGAAAGGGAGTGTCTTAAGGGAGAACTTGGAATAATTCATGCTACATCAATTATGCCACTTGTTCTGGCAAATACTTTGAGATTAAGGAAGTTTGGGGCATGATTGATAGCCACTGTCATCTTGAAATGTTTGAAGAAGAAATTTCAGAAGTATTAAAACGTGCCTATGATGCAGGAATAAGTACTATTATCACAATTAGCTCAGATATTGCAAGTATTGATGAAATCATGAAAATAACTGAGCAATATCCGATGGTTTATGCAACTGTTGGTATCCATCCGCATGATGTAAAGGAGTTAAACAGCGAGGTATTAAAAAAGCTTTTTGAACTGAGTAGACATCCAAAAGTAGTTGGTATAGGTGAGATAGGACTTGACTATCATTATGAACATTCACCGAAAGAAGTTCAGCGTGAAGCTTTTGCTTTACAACTTAAACTTGCCCGTGATATAGGACTGCCAGTAGTTATCCATTCAAGAGAAGCCTTTGATGATACAATAAAAATTCTAAAAGAACAAAATGTTCATAAAGGAGTTATGCATTGTTTCAGCGGAAACTTATCTCAGGCAAAGAAAGCTATTGAACTTGGATTTTTTATATCAATATCAGGCGTTGTTACATTTAAAAATGCAAAAACTATTAAAGAAGTTGCTCGGTTTGTTCCAGATGAATATTTGATGATTGAGACAGATGCTCCATATCTTGCACCTGAACCAATGCGGGGTAAAAGAAATGAGCCTTCTTTTTTAATTTACACAGCTAAGGCTTTAGCAGACTTAAGGGGGGTAACTATTGAAGACATTGATAGAATAACTACTGTAAATGTAAATAGGCTTTTTCGTATTGGGGACCTTCCAAAAGGTGAGATTGCTTATAAAATCAGGGATACTCTTTATTTAAATGTAACAAATAGATGCACAAATGTATGCAGATTCTGTGTTAGATTTCATACTGATTATGTTAAAGGACATAATTTAAGGCTTGAAAAAGAACCTTCGGCAGAGGATTTAATACAAACAATAGGCGATCCTAAAAATTATAAAGAGATTGTTTTTTGTGGTTATGGAGAACCCTTTCTAAGACTTGATTTAATTAAAGAAGTGGCAAAATGGATAAAAGAACAAGGTGGTAGGGTGAGAGTCAACACAAATGGACAGGGAAATCTAATTCATGAAAGAAAGATACTTCCAGAACTTGCTGGACTCATTGATTCAATGTCAATAAGTCTTAATGCACATGATAGTGAAACCTACAACAAAATTTGTAATCCTGTTAAGCCAAATGCCTTTGAGGCAGTTATAGAATTTATCAAGGATGCTAAAAAATATGTTCCCTTTGTGCAGATAACAGTGGTTAATCTTAAAGAAGTTGATATTAAAAAGTGTGAGGAGATTGCCAATTCATTGGGTGTTAAGTTTAAAGTAAGACATCTTGATGAGGTTGGGTAAATGCTTGAAATAATTAAAAGAGATTTTTTGCAAGGGCTTAAAACTTTTAAATTTTGGTCTACAGTTATTTCTGAAAGAATCAAGATTGAGATAAATGTTTTAAAACTTATCAGAGAAATGAATAAACTTAATCTAAAAAAAGATGAACTTCTTAAATCTATTGGCAAAGAAATATATGATTCATGGGACAGAGATTTAGAAGTTAAAGAAAATGAAAAAATATCAAGTTTAGTAAGACAGATAAGAGAAATAGAAATAGAAATAGAAGACAAAAGAAATAAATTTAAAGAACTTGAGGATATGAGTCAGTGGAAGTTCTGATATTTCTTGTTCTTGGTCTAATTGTTGGCTCATTTCTTAATGTGTGTATTTATAGAATCCCAAGAAAAATCTCTATAATCAAGCCTGCATCATTTTGTCCTGGCTGTGGAAATTCAATTAAACTATGGCATAATATTCCAGTTTTAAGCTTTATATTGCTTAAAGGCAAATGCTCTTACTGTGGCTCAAGAATTTCATTCAGATATCCATTTGTTGAGATATTAAATGGTATTCTTTATGTTTTAGCATATTTAAGTTTTGGTTTAACACCATATTTGTTATTCATTCTAATTTTTATTTCAGCCATGATAGTTGTTTCATTTATTGACATTGATTTTCAAATTATTCCTGATCAAATTTCAGTCCCTTTGATTTTTATCGGTTTTATTTTTTCTCTGTTTTCACATGGTTATACAGGGTTTGTCTCAGATTTTAAAGAATCTTTGATTGGCATAGTTGTTGGGGGAGGAAGTCTTTTGATTGTTTCAATAATAAGCAAAGGAGGCATGGGAGGAGGAGATATAAAATTGAATGCAGCGGTTGGGGCATTTCTTGGATGGAAAGCAGCTTTACTCACAATTTTTATAGGAAGTTTAATAGGTTCAATAGTTGGTATTATAATTTTTAAAAAAACAGGAAATCGAAAGATCCCATTTGGTCCGTTTCTTTCAATTGGTGCCTTGATATGTTTATTTTTAGGTGAAAAAATATTGAATTGGTATTTTGGATAGAAATTATCTTATATAAGCTTCAGTTACATAAAATCTGACCATTCTATGAGTGTTGAAATAATAGGCATTCATTGCTATGGCATTTTTCATTATTTTTATCCATATATGACGGTTTTCATAAAATAAAGGTAAGATTTCACTTGAAAGTTTATAATAGAGGTCTTCTGCATCTTTCTTGGAATCTGAAGTTTCTTCAAGAGTTCCAATAGCCCAGCCTGTATAACCTTCAATCCATCCTTCTATCCACCATCCATCAAGAACGCTTAAATTAGGGACACCATTATGAGAGGCTTTCATTCCAGATGTACCTGATGCCTCATATGGTTTTAGAGGATTATTAAGCCAGATATCAACTCCTGCAACAAGTTTCATTGCCATTGCCATGTCATAATTTGGTAAATAAACTATTTTGACCTTATTTTTTAATTTTTCTTTGACTTCAAAAATTTTCTGAATAAGTTTTTTCCCACCTTCATCTCTTGGATGAGCCTTACCAGCATATATTATTTGAATTTTTCCTTCTCCAATCATCGCAAGTCTTTCAATATCCGAAATCAATAAATCTGCTCTTTTATAAGGAGTTGCTCTTCTTGCAAAACCTATTGTGAAGGTATCATAGTTTAAATTAGCACCCGTTATTCTGTTAACAAAGTCAATTAAATGTTTCTTTGCCTGAATATGTGCATCCCAGAGTTCATCCTCAGGAATTCTCCATGCTCTTACAAATATTTCAGGCTCATTTGCCCATCCTGGTAGATATTTATTATAAAGAGTTTTGAAAGGCTCTGATACCCATGTATAGGAGTGTATTCCATTTGTTATTGCATGTATTTCATAACCAGGAAACATTTTTTCAGAGACTTCCTCATGTTTTTTAGAGACTCCATTGATAAATTCGCTCAAATTAAATCCCAGCAAAGTCATATTTAACATTCCGTCTCCAGCGAGCTTTTTTAAAAGCCATAGTGGAACTATTTCTCCAGCTATTTTTTGAATAAGTTCATATGGAAATCTGTCATGTCCTGCAGCAACTGGAGTATGAGTTGTAAAAACACATAAATTTTTTACCTTTTCAATATTCCATACAAGTTCCTCAGACCAGACTTCTTCAATTGGTCTTTTAAATCTCTGAAGAAGTTCCAGAGTTAAAAAACTTGAATGTCCTTCATTCATATGATATTTTTTGATTTCAAAACCAAGTTCATTAAGAATTTTTATGCCTCCAATACCAAGAACAATTTCTTGCTTAAGACGATATTCTAAATCTCCGCCATAAAGATAGTGAGTAAGAGTTCTATATTGAGGATCATTTTCCGGAATGTCTGTATCAAGAAATAAGATAGGAAGTTTCCCGCCTGTTGTGCTCTGTATAACATATAGCCAAGCAGTTACATAAACAGGTTTATTTTCTATTTTTACTTCAACCATTACATCAAGTTTATTTAAATATTTTTCAATGTCCCATGGATCTGGATGTTCAATCTGTCTTCCAAATGGATCAAGTTCCTGTCTAAAGTATCCCATTCTATGAATTAGTGTAATACCAATCATTGGAATTCTTAAATCAGCTGCTGATTTTAAAGTATCTCCAGCTAAAATACCAAGTCCACCACTATATGTGTGCATTTCTGGTATTATTCCTATTTCCATTGAAAAGTAAGCAATTCTTGGCTCTTTAATAAATTCATCTATGACCATATGGCATGCCTCTCTATCCTCTTGATTAATTCATCTATTGCCTGTATACCTTTTTCACCCATATCAAAAGTAAATTTATTTACATAGCATTGAATATGGGATTTTATAACATCTTCATCAAGTTCCTGAGAATATTTTTTAATAAACTTCATGGCTTCATCAAAGTGAGAATAGGCATAATTGAGACTTTCTTGGATAATTTTTTCAAGAGCTTTTTTTATATTCAATGATTTTTGGGATATGATTAAACCGAGAGGAATTGGCAATGAAGTTTCTTGTATCCAAAATTTCCCAAGATCTTCAACTAATTCAAGTCCTTTTAAGGAATATATAAACCTTCCCTCGTGAATAATGACTCCTATATCTGCCTCTTCTTTAATAATCTTATCAATAATTTTATAAAAAGGCATAAACTCAACTATATATTTTTTATTGGGGAAATTTTTTTGCCAGTAAAACCACATGAGAGCAGAAGCGGTTGTTAATCTGCCAGGTAGAGCAATTTTAATATTTGAAAGATTTTTAAGTTTTTCTAAGTTTTTTGTTATCACCACAGGTCCATATTCTGATAAAGCTCCACCTGAGGACAGCATAATATAATCATTTTGAAGATAATAAAAGGCATGAGCTGAAATTTTTGAGATATCAAGAGCCTTTTCCATGCACAGATTATTTAGAGTTTCTACATCTTCAATGACAAAATCAAAGTCCAATCCTTCAGTTTTTATCTTTTTTTCTATTATTCCAAAAAATATGAATATATCATTGGGACATGGAGATATTCCAAACTTTAACATAGAAATAATTTTACCAGATATTGAAACATTTATGGAAACTATGCTAATTTAAAAAACTAAGGTTTTGAGATATATTTGTAGTGATTGAAAATTAAATTAATTTGTAATTCATTGATTTTCAATAAATTGTAAGTTTTTGAGTAGGCTTAAAAATGAATACTTTTATATAGGAGGGAATAAAGTTGGCAACTAAAAGATCAACAGTAAAAAAAAGAAGTAAATCAGTATTAAAAAGAATAAGGCAGGATGCAAAAAGAAGATTAAGAAATCAGGCATGGAAAACAAAAATAAAGACATGTATAAAAAAAGTTGAAGAAACTATTGCCCAAAATAATAAAGATTCAATTCAAGCAGTATTAAATGAGGCAATAAAAGTGATCAGCAAAGCTGCATCAAAAGGGATTATTCATAAAAATACAGCATCCAGAAAAATATCAAGATTGACCAAAAAAGCTAATACTGTTTTAATTTCTTCAAGTTCTATGAACTAATTTAATCTGTTATCTGCTTCTTTTTAGCTAAAAAGAGTTCAGGACAATACCTGAACTCTTTTTTATTTTTAAGGCTCTATTAATAAAGTTATTGCTAACTTACACTTTATTTTTTATATAATATTTGAATGAAACGGTTCTGGATTGTTTTAACTGTAATGCTTCCTACTTTTATTGAGATTCTTGATACAACCATAAATAATGTTGCATTGAGACATATTCAGGGAAGTCTTTCAGCAGGAGTTGATGAATCAACATGGATTATTACTTCTTATCTTGTTTCAAATGCTATAGTAATTCCAATGGCTGGATGGTTAAGCAAGATTTTTGGGAGAAAAAATTATTTAATTTTTTCTATAACAGTTTTTACAATTTCTTCCTTTTTATGTGGTATGGCTTGGAGTCTTACATCTTTGATATTTTTCAGAGTTCTTCAAGGAATTGGTGGTGGAGGGTTACAGCCTTTAAGTCAGAGTATACTTCTTGAGACATTTCCAAAAGAAAAGTATGGCACAGCAATGGCAATTTATGGAATGGGTATAATTATGGCACCAATACTTGGTCCGATAGTTGGAGGATGGATTGCTGATAATTTCTCATGGAGATGGATTTACTATATAAATATTCCAGTTGGAATCATATCTATTTTAATGACTTATCTTATTATAGAGGACCCTCACTATTTAAAGAGAGAAAAACTACGCATTGATTATCCGGGAATAATTTTTTTAGCCTTAGGTATCGGATGTCTTCAAATAATGCTGGATAAGGGCGAGAGGGAAGATTGGTTTGAATCAAAGTTTATAATAACTCTTTTTGTCATAAGCATTTTAAGCCTTGCAACTCTTTTATGGTGGGAACTAAAGCGAGCAGAACATCCAATTGTTAATTTCAGGCTTTTTAAAGATAGAAATTTCTTTTTTGGTAATCTTGTGATGTTTTTTACTTTTGTTAATCTTTTTGGAAGTATTATTCTCTTACCAATCTATGTTCAGAATTTAATGGGATACACAGCATTTTTGGCAGGATTAGTTCTTGGTCCTGCTGGAATTGTTCAGTTTATAGCTTTTCCCATAAGCGGTAAAATAGTTGATAGGATAAATCCTAAAATACCTCTTGCATTCGGTATCATAATGTGTGCATATTCAACTCATCTTATGAGTTTATTTAATCTTCAAGCAGGATTCTGGGATTTTGTTTATCCGAGAGCAGTTTTAGCTCTTGGTATGGCTTTTGTTATAACTCCTTTAGCGGCAATGACAGTAGCGTATATTCCAAAAGAAAAAATGCAGGATGCTACTCCATTAAATGGTGTTATAAGAAACATTGGAGGCTCTGTTGGTACAGCGATAGTTACAACGATTGTATCGCAGAGAACACAGTTTCATCAGGCAAGACTTGTAGAAAATCTTACTCCCTATGACATTCCTTATCAGATTATAATTGAAAAATTAAATGAATATTTATCTATAAGGACATTTCTTCCACCAGAAAACCCGATATACAGAGAACTTATAAGGCAGGCTCAGGCAATAGCTTTTAATGAAGCATTCTGGATTTTAAGTATTGCAATGATTTCAATGATTGTGACCATCATGTTTTTCCGTAAGCCGATTTATAAAAAGAAAGGAGGAAATGCTGATGCAGTCCATTAAAGGAAAGATTGCACTTATAACAGGTGCATCAAAAGGTATAGGATTAGCAACTGCTCAGAAATTCGCAAATCAAGGAGCTCAACTTGCTCTTGTATCAAGGTCTGAAGAATTATTGAACAGCATTGCGGAGAAAATTAAAAAGCAGTTTGGCGTGAATGTTTTAAGTATGCCTGCTGACATTTCCAAAACTGACGAAGTTGAAAGAGTATTTGAAACATTGAAATCTCATTTTGGTAAACTTGATATTTTAGTTAATAATGCAGGAAGAGGAATTTTTAACTATATTGAGAACGGTTCAGCAAAAGAGTGGAAAGAGGTTATTGATTTAAATCTTACAGGACTTATTCACTGTACCCATTTAGCTGCAAAAATGATGATTTTGCAAAGAAGTGGTCATATTGTTAATATTTCTTCAGTAGCTGGAAGGGTTGGAATTCCAGGATGGTCAGTTTACTGTGCTACAAAATGGGCAGTTGTAGGATTTTCTGAATCAATTCGCAAAGAATTGATAAAATACAATATCCGTGTTACAGTAATAGAGCCAGGAGTTGTGGCAACACAGTGGGGCGAAAATATGCCTGAGGAATGGATAAAAAGTAGGGGTGCAATGAAAGCTTTAAAGGCTGAAGATGTTGCAGAGGCAATATACTATGTTGTAACTCAACCTGAGCATGTTTCTATAAATGAATTGCTTATAAGACCAACAGAACAGGAAAGATAATTTTGATGTCTAAGGAGGTTTTTAAAAAAATGTTTACTCATTTTGATGAAAAAGGACAGGCAAGGATGGTTGATGTTACAGGCAAACCTGTAACAGAGAGGATTGCTATTGCTGAAGGTATTGTAAAAATGAAACCAGAAACTTTGAAAATGATTTTAAACAAAAAAATTGTAAAGGGCGATGTTTTTCAGGTTGCCCGCCTTGCTGGAATTATGGCTGCAAAAATGACACCTCATCTTATTCCACTTTGCCATCCTCTTCCAATTACGTCTATTGAAATTGATTTTGAACCAGATGAAGATAACTCTCAGGTAAAAATAAAAACTACTGTAAAGACAACTGCTCAAACAGGAGTTGAAATGGAAGCAATGGTTGCGACATCTTTGGCATCTCTTACAGTATATGACATGTGCAAGGCTGTTGATAAAGAAATGATAATTGGAGATATAAAGCTTGTTTATAAAGCAGGAGGTAAAAGCGGTGAGTTTGTTAGAACCTAATCCTCTTTATTTGAATCTCCTCCAGAATTAAGCTGCCTTTCCACCATAGGATTAAGTCTTATAAAAATAATAATGGAATTGCCCTCTTTTTTATAAACAGTTTCAACAGGCTCTAAAATTCCAAATATCCATGGAAAATATAATGGTTTTAGCTCGTAACCCAGAATATTTTCTCCCTCATCTATCACAGAACATTTTATAGAACTAACAAATGAAGGGTTCCTTAAAATCTCATTTACAATTTTTAGTGCTTCTTTTTCATTCAAATTTTCAATTATTCTGTATTTAAAAGCTGGTGCATAGGGAACTATTTTGATTTTATCATCAACTTTATCAAGAATGATGAATGTTTCAGGATCATTTATAAATGAATTTGAGTAAATAATTAAGTTAAAGACTCCCTTTATATCTGCCTCATTGCATTGCTTAAGAGATACCTCTGCTTGCAGATTTATCGGCATAATAAGCAGTGTTAAAAATATTAATATTTTAGTCAACTTCATAAAAAATATTATACTAAAAATTGTGGATGTAGTTGTAGGAAAAAATTTAACAAAATATTACAAAAAATTTAAAGCCCTTGATTCAGCCAATTTTGAGATAAAAGAAGGTGAATGCTTCGGATTTCTTGGTCCAAATGGTGCTGGAAAAACAACAATAATGGGAATGATTTACGGGTTTATTACTCTGTCTGAAGGGGAGATAAAAATATTTGGTATAAAAATAGACGAAAAAACCCTTCCAAAACTTAAAAGAAGAATTGGAGTCATTCCTCAGGACAACAATCTTGACCCTGATCTCAATGTCCTTGAAAATCTGATCGTTTATGCAAGATACTTTGATATATCTAAGAACGAAGCTATTAGAAGAGCCAAGGAACTTCTTAAATTTGTAAAGCTTGAGGAATGGAGCAAAATCAATGTTAGGAAACTTTCAGGAGGGATGCAAAGAAAGCTTATATTTGCAAGAGGTTTAATAAATGACCCAGACATAATAATTCTTGATGAACCCACAACAGGTCTTGACCCTCGTAGCAGAAGACAGATATGGGATAAAATTGAAGTTTTAAAGCATTCTGGTAAAACACTTATCCTTACAACTCATTACATGGAAGAAGCTGAAAAACTCTGTGACAGGCTTGCAATTATGGACAAAGGTAAAATATTGATTATTGATACTCCCCAGAACCTTTCAATTAAATTTGGTGGAAATCTTGAGCATGTTTATTTAAATATGACTGAGGGATAAAATGGACTTTAAAAGAGCATTTAGGGTATGGCAAAGGAATGCAACAGTTTATAAAAAACTTTATCGTTCAAGTCTTACACTTAATTTTTTTGAACCTATGCTTTATTTAATCGCTCTTGGTTACGGGCTTGGAGGATTTATAAAAGAGATAAATGGAATGACATATATTGAGTTTATTGCTCCTGGAATTATAATGTCTTCAGCCATGTTTGCTGCTTGTTATGAATGCACTTACGGAACTTATGTTAGAATGGTTTATCAAAAAACATTTGACGCAATCTTAGCAACTCCAATAACTTTTAATGAACTTATACTTGGAGAACTCCTATGGGGAGCAACAAAAAGCCTGATTTATGGTACTGTTATAATTCTTGTTATTTCATTGTTTGGACTGGTCAAATCTTCTTATGTAGTTTTTCTTATTCCATTAATTCTTATGTGTGGCTTAATATTTGCCAGTTTATCTTTAATTGCAACAGCTATAGTTCCAGGAATTGATTCGTTTAATTACTTTTATACTCTTATTCTGACTCCTCTTTTTTTATTTTCAGGAATTTTTTTCCCTCTTGAAGACATGCCTGAGATTGTAATTAAACTATCTCAGGCAAATCCCTTGATGCATCTTGTAAATATTTCAAGGGCATTTTGCTATGGGAAGATTCCATATAGTTTTATTTATGATTTAATAGTGATTGTTATTTATCTATTTGTTCTCGCTCCATTTCCGTTTATTTTGTTAAAGAAACGTTATGTTTTGTAAATTTTACTTAAAGTTTTCTGAAATTATAAAAAAATTTGAATGAGCGCAAATTTTTTTTGCTATAATTTATCAGCATGATAATTAAAGGAATTTCAGGTATAGTTTTGATTTATATGTTTATTGGAAGTATGTGGATATTATTTTCCGATGCTATACTTTCATATTTTATCAAAGATGTTTCTGAATTGACCAAATTTCAGACCTATAAAGGATGGTTTTATGTTTCTATCACAGGATTATTACTTTATTTCTTGATAAAGGGATACACGTGGAAGTTAATAAACTCTCAGAGAAGAATAAAAGAACTTTATAGTGAGCTCAATTCCTTTATTCAATTAATACCAGATGGTATTGTTATTATTTCACAGGATTTTAAAATTTTATGGATGAATACAGTAGTTGAAAAACTGTTGGATAAAAAAATTCATGAAGGAATTAATATGCACTGTTATGAGATTTTTTATAAAAAAAATGTTATCTGCGAAGTATGTCCTGTAAAGAAAGCCTTTGAAAATGTTTGTCTTGTAGAGGAAACTATAACTTATCTTTCAGGATCAATTTTCAACATAAGAGCTGTGCCCATATTTGATGAATATCATAAGGTTTCAAAGGTTATGGTTTTAATCAGAGATGTTACAAAACAGAAAAAAACAGAGGAACAATTAATTCAAGCGCAGAAGATAGAAGCAGCAGCTTTGTTAGCCAATGGAATTGCTCATGACTTTAATAATTTATTGACTCCAATCTTAGGTTTTTCAGGATTAGTTGAATCTAAGCTTGGCGCAAATCATCCTTTGTATCCTTATGTTGAACATATCCATTCATCCGCAGAGAAAGCAAAAGAGCTTATAAAAAGACTTCTTTCTTTCAGTAGAAAAGATACTACTGAATTTAAACCTTTGTATTTGGATGATTTACTGAAAGATTTTTTAGAATTTATTCATCCTATTCTGCGAAAGGATATTAAAATAATAACAGATTTAAATGTTGGCACTATTCAAATTTTTGCTGATAAAAACTTGATTGAACAGGTAATAATGAATCTTGTAACTAATGCGAAAGACGCTATGCCAGAAGGTGGGATTTTAAAGATATCAACATCATTAATAGAAATTGATGAAACATTCGTTAATACACATGGCTATGGTAAACCAGGTAGGTATGTGCTACTTTCAATTAGTGATACAGGTCATGGTATGGATGAAGAGGTCAAACAGAGAATATTTGAACCATTTTTTACAACAAAGGGAGATAAAGGAACAGGACTTGGTTTATCGGTTGTATACAATATAGTCCAACAACATAATGGCTATATAAATGTCTATAGTGAACTGCAAAAAGGCACAACTTTTGAAATATATTTCCCTGTTTTTGAAATCCTGAAAGAAAACTCAAATGCGAGAGGAGGGATTTGAACCCTCACGGGTCTCCCCACTGGATTCTAAGTCCAGCGCGTCTGCCATTCCGCCACTCTCGCAATATTTTATTTTAAAAGAATTTTAAAGATTCAATCCAATGTCTTTTCTATATTGCATTCCTTCAAATTTTATAAACTCAACAGCAGAGTACGCTTTTTGCCTTGCTTCTTTTATATCTTTGCCCAAAGCCGTTATTCCTAAAACTCTTCCGCCATTAGTTACAATTTTTCCATCATCATCAAATTTAGTGCCTGCATGAAATACTGTAATATCCTTTAATCCTTTGAACATTTCAAGTCCATAAATAGGTATCCCTTTTTTATACTTTCCTGGATATCCCTCTGATGCCAGAATAACACATAGAGAGGCTTCATTTTTCCATTTCACATCTACTTTATTTAATTTTTGTTCTGCTATTGCCATAAAGATGTCCATAATATCAGTTTCAAGTCTTGGAAGAATTACCTGAGTTTCAGGGTCTCCAAATCTACAGTTAAATTCAAGCACATAGGGTTTGTTGTTAATAATCATAAGCCCTGCATAGAGAATTCCTTTGTAAACTATTCCTTCTTGCTTTAATCCTTTAATAGTTGGCTTTATTACAGTTTCAAGAATTTCATATTCAAGTTCTGGAGTAATTATTGGGTTAGGGCTGAATGTTCCCATGCCGCCAGTATTTGGACCTTCATCGTTATCTAAAAGTCTTTTATGATCCTTAGATGTAACCATTGGTATAATGGTTTTGCCATCAGTAAAAACAAGATAGGAAACTTCTTTACCTTGAAGACACTCTTCAATTACAACTCTGTCTCCAGCAGAGCCAAAAGCTTTTTCTTTCATAATTAGTCTTAGAGCATCAACCGCTTCGTCATAACTTTGGCACACAAAAACTCCTTTGCCTGCAGCAAGTCCATCTGCTTTGATTACAATGGGTGTTCCTTTTAACCTGATATATTCTTCTGCATGTGTATAAGATGTGAAAACTTTATATTCTGATGTCGGAATTTTATGTCTTTTCATGAAATCCTTTGCAAATACTTTACTGCTTTCAATTTGTGCCCCAGCTTTTGTAGGACCTATTATTTTTCTTCCCTCTTTCTGAAATATATCAACAATTCCTTTAGCAAGAGGCTCTTCCGGTCCTACAACTGTGAGATCAATCCATTCGTATTTTACAAAGTCTAAAAGAGCAGAGAAATTCTTGCTTTCAACTTCTACACATTCAGCAATTTCAGAAATTCCTGCATTTCCAGGAGCACAATAAATTTTGTCTACCACTTTTGATTGAGCAAGTTTCCATACAATAGCATGTTCTCTTCCTCCTGAACCTATAACAAGAACTTTCATCTTTTTTCCTCCTCTGTTCTTTTAACCAACCAGTATACTATACCAATTATGAGAATGGCAGCTATAAGTGAGATTATAAAATCAATTGTTTCATGTTTTAGTGTTGCTATCATAGTCTCTCTTATTACAGTAACAAGAGCAACTCCAACAAAAACGCTTATTCTGAATTTTCCTCCCTTAAGATGAGCAATCTCAGTATTTAAAAGTTCAAGCATAACCCACAGAATAAGTACTGAACCAAGGGCAGTTACAATTGTCTGTTCAAGTTTACCTGATAATATTTCATATATATCTTTTCCGCAAAGATAAATTACAGCAAAAGTAAGAATGCTTAATCCAACTATAAGGACAAGGCTTACAAGCTGAGAAAATATTTCACCGTATCTTACAAGTTGGATTTTTATTCTATAGGCTGGGGAATAACCTTTTATTTCTTCCTCAAGATAGGAGGAGGTTATAATATCAAGATTTATATCAAGTATTTTATTTATGGAAATTATATATTTTTCTCTATCTTTTTCTATTTCCTCGCAAAGTATGTCAACACAAGCATTTCTTATAATATTTATTGCTCTTGTCATAAAATGAGGGTCAACTCCGACTCTTTCATGTCTTTGCCCAATTCTAATAAGAAAATCATAAAAGTAGTTATCATATTTACCTGAAAAAAGAGCTATAAACCATGTTCTTACAAGTCTCATTACATGCTTTATTAATGATTCATTTTTAAAAACTCTTTTTGCCGACTCTGTTTGAATGATCCATTGATAAAGAGCTCCTACTACTTTCTCAGCTCTTTTTTCCATAAGAGGTTTAAGCTCTATAAGTCTTGCTTCATCTTCTTTTGTAAAATAATAATTTGCCTTTATTTCTTTAAATGGTCTCATTTTAATGTCTGAAATGCCTTATTCCTGTAAATACCATAGCTATATTATACTGATTTGCCGCATCTATTACTTCCTGGTCCCTAACAGAACCACCTGGCTGAATAATAGAAGTCACTCCATTTTGAGCAAGAACATCAATGTTATCTCTGAATGGGAAAAATCCATCAGATGCTACAACAGTGCCCTTTAGCGAACTTAATGCATGCATTGCACCTATTTTTGCTGAAAATACTCTGCTTGTTTGACCAATGCCAAGTCCTACTGTTCTGTCTTCTTTAGCATAAACTACGGCATTTGATTTTATATGTTTGCAAACCTTCCATGCAAACTTCAAAGCCTTCCATTCCTCATCTGTTGGTTGTCTTTTGGTTACCACTTTTGCTTGAGAAAATTCATTATCAACCTTATCCCACTCCTGCACTATAAACCCTCCAAGAATTCTTTTCAGATCAAATCCTGATGCTTGGATTTTATCAGACAATGAAGGAAATCTCAGGAGTCTGAGATTTTTCTTTGTCTCAAAAACCTCAAGTGCATCTTTGTCAAAATCTGGTGCGACAATTACTTCATAAAAAGTATTGATAATCTCTGAAGCTGTTTCTTTATCAACAACTCTGTTAAATGCAATTATTCCACCGAATGCGCTTACCGGATCACATTCAAAGGCTTTTTTATAGGCAGTATGAATGTTTTCTCCTATGGCAACCCCGCATGGATTATTGTGTTTTACAATTACGCATGCAGGTTCGCTGAATTCAGTTGCCAGAAGAACAGCGGAGTGGGTATCAAGATAGTTGTTGAAGGACATCTCTTTTCCTTGAAGCACATCTGCATCTATTAAAGAAGGGCTTTCATTGAGAGCATAAAGTGCTGCTTTCTGATGAGGATTTTCTCCATATCTCAGCGTTTTCGTCATCTTTAAAGGCAATGTCCAGTCTTTTTTAAAGCCTGAAGGGCTGATTTTTTCAAAATAATCTGCAATTAATGCATCATATCTTGCGGTATGAGAAAAAACTTTTTTTGCGAGTTCAAATTTTTTTTCAATGGATACGCTACCTTTCTTAATATCTTCAATTATAGAAGAATAATCATCAGGATCAACAATTACAATTACATCTTTATAGTTTTTTGCCGAGGCTCTTAAAAGTGTAGGTCCACCAATATCAATGTTTTCAATAGCTTCTTCTAAGAAAGCCTGAAGGCTGAGGTCTGAAGGTTGAAGAATTTTAGATAAATGTTTTTTAGCAACAGACTCAAAGGGATAGAGATTAACTACCACCATGTCAATAGGTTTTATTCCAAGTCTTTCCATTGCCTCAATATCTTCTTTATTATCCCTTCTTGCAAGAATTCCTCCATGTATTAGAGGATGAAGAGTTTTTACTCTACCATCCATAATTTCAGGGAAACCCGTATACTGGGATACATCTATTACCTTAATTCCTGAATCTCTTAATGTTTTTGCAGTTCCACCTGTTGAAAGAATCTCAACACCCAATTTATCAAGCTCTTTTGCAAAATCCACCAAACCTCTTTTATCCGATACACTTATTAATGCTCTTTTTATCACCCTGACACCTCCCTATGGTATTCTTGAATAGATTTAATTTTTAAAGGTATTTCTTTTAGTCTTCTTATAGCCTTAACAATAGCATTTGCTCCTGAAATAGTTGTTGTGTAAGGAATTTTGTAATGCAATGCTCCTCTTCTTATGTACATGGAGTCTCTTTGCGCTCTTTTGCCAAATACTGTATTTATTATAAAGCTAACCTGTTTATTTTTGATTAAATCAAGGACATTTGGTCTTCCTTCCTGAAGTTTGTTAACTATTTCTACATTTAAGCCATGTTCTATTAAATATTTTGCAGTTCCACGTGTAGCTATAATCGTAAATCCAAGGTCTATAAACTCTTTTGCAATTGGAAACACATGGGCTTTGTCTTTATCTTTCACACTTATAAAAACCTTTCCACTTAATGGAATTTTACCCATTGCACTCATTTGTGCTTTAGCATAGGCAAGCCCAAAATCTTCATCTATGCCCATTACTTCACCTGTTGATTTCATTTCTGGACCAAGTATCACATCTACTTCAGGAAATTTATCAAACGGGAAGATGGCTTCTTTAACTGTAACATATGGTAGTTTTATGTTATTTGTTAATCCAAGTTCTTTTAAAGTTTTTCCTACCATAATCTTTGATGCCATCTGAGCTAAAGGTACTCCTATGCTTTTACTAACATAGGGAATGGTTCTTGATGCACGAGGATTTACCTCAAGAACATAAATCTCAGAGTCTTTTACAGCATATTGAACATTCATCAGTCCTTTAACTTTAAGCTCTTTCGCAATTGATATTGTTTCTTCCTTAATTTTTTGAATTATTTCCTGTGAAAGGGAATAGGGTGGTAAAGAACAAGCGGAGTCTCCTGAATGAATTCCTGCTTCCTCAATATGCTGCATGATACCCGCAACAACTACATCTGCACCATCAGAGATTGCATCAACATCAACTTCTATCGCATCCTCAAGATATCTGTCAATTAGCACAGGATGGTCTTCAGAGGCTTTGACTGCCTCTCTCATATATCTACGCAAAGATTCTTCATCGTAAACAATCTCCATAGCCCTTCCACCAAGAACATAGGAAGGTCTTACAAGAATTGGATAGCCAAGAGTATCAGCTATTTTCAATGCTTCTTCAAGTGATGTGGCTGTTTCGCTTGGAGGCTGTTTCAGGTTTAGCTTGTCTACTAATTCTTTGAATCGTTTTCTGTCTTCTGCTCTGTCAATAGCATCTGCACTGGTCCCAAGAATGTTTACTCCATGAGACTCCAAAGCTTTTGCAAGTTTTAGAGGTGTTTGTCCTCCAAACTGCAGTATCACTCCAAGAGGCTTTTCTCTTTCTACAATGTGTAAGACATCTTCAAGGGTAAGTGGTTCAAAATATAGTCTGTCTGATGTGTCATAATCTGTACTTACTGTTTCAGGATTACAGTTTATCATGATTGTTTCATAGCCAAGTTCTCTCAAACCAAAGACTGAATGCACACAACAATAATCAAACTCAATTCCTTGACCTATTCTGTTTGGTCCAGAGCCAAGAATAATAACCTTATTTTTATTTTCAGTAGGTGGAGCATCAGAGTCCCAACAGGGTTTAGGCTGAAGGCTTAAGGCTGAAGTTTTAATATCTGATTTTTCATTCTGAAACAAAGAAGAACCTTCCAACACATAGAATTCCCTTTCATAGCAAGAATACATATAAGGAGTGTAGGCAATAAATTCAGCTGCACATGTATCAACAAGTTTATAGACAGGCTTAATATTTAACTTGTTCCTTAGACTTCTTATTTCTTCCTCTTTTTTCTTAAGAAGAATACCAATTCTTCTGTCTGAAAAGCCATTCTGTTTTGCATTGAAAATAATTTCTTTAAGTTCTTTGTCTTTTAGTTTTAAGTTTTGTGCAAATCTGAGATTTTCCTCAATTTCAATAATTTCTTTTATATTATTTAAAAACCATGGGTCTATCCCGCTTAATTCATATATTTCTTCTATAGTGAAACCTTTACGGAACGCTTCCGCAATATACCAAAGTCTTTCAGCAGTTGGATTTTTAATATGCCATCTTATGTCATCTTCGCTTGCATTGATTTCTTCAAGTCCGTAAGAACCTATCTCAAGAGAACGAATTGCCTTACCAAGAGCTTCTTTGAAAGTTCTTCCTATAGCCATAACCTCTCCCACAGACTTCATTTGAGTGGTAAGAATTGGATTAGCTTCAGGAAATTTCTCAAAAGTGAAACGAGGAATTTTAATCACAACATAATCAAGAGTGGGTTCAAAACTTGCAGGTGTTACCTTTGTTATGTCATTAGGAATCTCTTCAAGGGTGTATCCAACAGCAAGTTTTGCAGCTATCTTTGCTATAGGAAATCCTGTAGCTTTACTTGCTAAAGCTGAACTCCTGGATACTCTTGGATTCATTTCTATTATAACCATACGTCCATTTTTAGGATTTACAGCAAACTGAATGTTACTTCCACCTGTATCAACACCAATTTCTCTGATTGCTTTGATTGCGTTATCACGCATAATTTGATATTCTCTGTCTGTAAGAGTTTGAACTGGTGCAACTGTAATAGAGTCTCCTGTATGAACACCCATAGGATCAAAATTTTCAATTGAACAAACAATAACAACATTGTCTGATTTATCTCTCATTACTTCAAGCTCAAACTCTTTCCATCCAAGAAGACTTTCTTCTATAAGAACTTGACTTACAGGGCTTAGTTTAAGTCCTCTTTCAAGAAGTTCTTTAAATTCTTCAATGTTATATGCTACACCCCCTCCTGTTCCTCCTAAGGTAAAGGCAGGTCTCAGAATCGCAGGAAAGCCAATATAATCAATTGCTTCAAGTCCTTCTTTTAGACTATGAACTGCAGCTGAACGAGGGACTTCAAGTCCTATTTTTGTCATTGCCTGTTTAAAAAGCTCTCTATCTTCCGCTTTTTTTATAGCGTGGAGGTTCGCTCCAATAAGTTCAACGGAGTACCTATCAAGAATACCTGCCTCACCGAGCTGGACAGCAAGATTTAAAGCAGTCTGTCCACCAAGTGTAGGAAGTAGCGCATCTGGTCTTTCTTTTTTTATGATAAGTTCAAGAATCTCTGCAGTTAGAGGTTCAATATAAGTACTATCTGCCATTGATGGATCTGTCATGATAGTGGCGGGATTAGAATTGACTAAAACAACCTGG
>Ga0067045_1027490_pt1 | contig 111997 bp, 113 predicted proteins | sample TerdegcTABiofilm_FD_59184 | JGI IMG/M metagenome (GOLD analysis project Ga0067045, IMG submission 59184) | Combined Assembly of (Gp0054472, Gp0054536) Wastewater bioreactor microbial communities from Singapore -Terephthalate degrading...
TCCTACTTCCTCTACGCTACGTCGGGGGGGAGGCCGATGGGGAGCGGATGGCAGGAGATACTGAACAGGTACCTGGACGCGACGCCGACGGCGTACGTGAGCGGCGATGCTCCGGCTACGCCGACCGGACCGACGACGCCGCCGACTAACGGTACGAATCCGGGTGATCCGGTAACACCGCCGACAAATGACACGAATCCGGGTGATCCGGTAACACCGCCGACAAATGACACGAATCCGGGTGATCCGGTAACACCGCCGACAAATGACACGAATCCGGGTGACGACCCTACCTTGCCAGACAACAGCACCAATCCTGACAACAGCAACTCCACCAAGCCGAACAAGCCCACAAAGCCGAACCCAGGAAAACACAATGGCTGCAACAAGAAGCTATCCTCAACCGATTGGTCTACGAGACATCACTACCACAAGATCTGCGAGCGGACATACAGCACGTGGCATTCGTCTCATCAAAGTTGGGCATGCCACCACCATTCGAGATAAGGCACAGTGAGACAGCCCCTACTGGATGTTAAAAGACCCACTTCGTGTGGCTACCGCTGAACCCCAGCGGTTACCTCCTTTTTTTTCTGATAGCGCATCCAAGCCAGCATAGCAGAACGGGCTGCGGGGTACACTGAGCATATTTTTATTAAAAAGGGAGCTACAGATCTTTTTGGCTACCCAATTTGAGCGTGCATAAGACGGCCAGTCGATCATGTTGCCTGACTGCCGCTAAACGCTTGCAAACAGGCTGCTGGCGGCAGAACTCACTACCGCGTGTGAAGGGGAAGCAGCATTACGTGGGGGCTCGAATGCCCTGGAGACGTGCTTCAAGAGGGTCAGGGGAGCTCTCCGTGAGACGCCCTGCCGCTCCCCTATACGTGCGCTGGCGCCCGGTTTGGCGAGTCCACCGATCGCCTCTAGGCGACGGGTTTTAACAGGCCTGAAGACTGGCCGACGTAACAATCATATGTAACTTACTTTCATACTTCTTTATTATAAACAGCGCCGGAACTCCCCTTAGTGATCTAAAAATGGCAACAAATACAGTAAACAAGTTCGGGAGGGAGTTGGAGAGCTTCTTCTCCCTTGCAATAATGAACATAGCTATAAGCGGCATAGCCATGGCGCTCTCTATAAGCTTCATAGTGACCAACCTGGCGGCCATAGATATCGCATTCGAGGGAGGCGTGGTGACCATAGGTCCCATAGCCATCTGGCCGGCTCCCCAGTTCTTCTTGGCGGTACTGGCGTTCATAGCTGCGGGGATATCCCTGAAGTGGATGGTCTCCTCGGCCGAGATCCTGTCAGATGTCGATGATCTGAGGGATGAGTACAAGGCCATCTCGGGGCAGGGCGGGATCGAAGCCAAGGCGGAAGGTGCGACCCAAGGAAGCGATGCCCTGACCTCGCTGATCGTAAAAACCATGGCATACTACAGGAGCAGGAAAACTGTGATACGGCGCCTCAGCCTGATAAGCATGGCAGGCGGTCTCGTCTTCATCGTGAGCGGCATCTGGCAAGCATACAGCGGATTGATGAGCATCGGTACGCCAGGGGCAGGCGCCCTCGAGCTTGGGCTTGTAGCCGTCTCGGTTGCAATCAGCCTCACTGTAGGCATCGCGGGGATCATAATTCCCCGCTATTTTTCTAAATATTCGGCCACTTGGGAGTACAGGCTCGGTGAGAGTGCAAAGGCAGAGGAGGAACTCAAGAAAGTACTCGGGGGATCGAGATGAGGCAGGGCAGGAGGACGGAGTACGAGATCTACTGGGAGATACTCAGCTTCTGCCGCTCCGGCAAGACTTTTACCCAGATAATCGGCAGGTGTGACCTCAACTCCAAGAACGGGCAGGAGTACCTCGATTTCCTGAGCGAGAAGGGGTACATCCTGCGGTCGAACGAGGGAGAGCGCAACCTGTACAAGACGACCGGGAAGGCGGGCGAGTTCCTCGACCTCTTCGCGCGGCTCTACCAGGAGCTCTTCGACAGGGGACCTGAGTTCAAGCTCTGAGCGTCCTGTTCACTCTGCCCCGCCGAGCGACCCGGCTCCGTCTGAAGCTGAGTCAGGAATTGTTTCTGCGCGGTCGCCGGCGACCTTGAAAGTGACTTTTTTAGAGGCGGAGAGCGTGCAAGGTTTGAACAGGAGCAGGAGGGCGAGGGATACGGCTCCGACGGTCAGCAGGTAGAAGGGGACGACGGAGGAGGCGATCCCTCCCACGGTAAAAATTGCATAGTTCACCGAGTTAGTGGATGCATGGAATAGAGACGTGACGAGGAGGCTCCCGCCCGAAGAGTTGTAGAGCCATGTATAGGTGAACGAGATCAGGAGCGTTGCGACCGCGAACCAGAGGAAGTTGTTGTAGTTGCTCGCCATCACGCTGTCCTTTACGGCAAAGTGGGGCCAGTGCCAGAGCGCCCAGAAGATCCCAACGATGAGGCTCGAGACCAGCGCGCAATACCTCCCCTGGAGGGCGGGCAGGGCGTATCCCCTCCAGCCGATCTCCTCCCAGACGTTCTGTATGAACATCAGGGGCAGGAGAGGCAGGAACATAACGAAACCCGCGGTGTCGGGGGAGTAGGCCGCTCCGGAAGCCCGCAGGAGCAGGACGGATGAGAGCGCGATTGCGATCGGCACCAAGATCGATACCAATAGCCACCTGGGGGCAGCTTTTTTAAGGCTGAATTGATTGATAAGGTGCGCCGGCCCCCTCCTCCCGAATTGGAGGTGCATCACAATTACCGTGGCGGCGAAGGGGGATATGCCGCCAGCGAGGGCCGAGACGGTGCCTGCCGCAGACGGGACCAGGTCATATGATGCCAGGACCCAAGGAGTGTATGCGATGCCCCCGATCAGAATCACGAGGATGAAATAGTAGGCGGCGTAACGGAGCGGGCCTGCACCCTCCAAGGATGGCGGAGACATACACACCGTTCTATGTTCTATCTTTAAATACGTTCCCGGGCGCCCGCTTTACAAAGTTCGCGTTCGATCAGGGTATCCCTTGCCTCCTCTTACTTCAGCGTCCGCTTACGCTCTCAAAATAGTTTTTATGGGAGCAATGAACATAATATACGGTGAGTTCATGAGTGGTGAACTTGGCACCGGCGTCCACAGCTGTATAGTATGCGGCAGGCCTAAGAAGAACGGAATTCTCCTTTATTGCGAGCCCTGCTGGAACGAGATCGCCGCCCGCCTTGACAGGGATCTCCTACTAAATGTCCGGCAATGAAGGGTCGGCATACCGCGTTCGCGATGGGGCATACGAGGGGCCAGAGCGCAACAGGCCCTCAGGGATCGCGGTCTCCGACCGCCCCCTCCTTTATTTTGTGTCTATTCGCTCGTAGTATGTGCTCATAGAGAGGGCCCGATCCCGCCACTGGTGTTCAGGCCGGTCCGTCGGGCCGGTTATAGCTGCGGTCGAGCCTCTCCGCCGCTTCAATGAGAAGCCGCCTGGCGGAGGACGCATATTTGTTCTTCCTCTGGATGTAACTCACGGTCTGTAGGTTGCTCTCGATGAGCCTCATCACGCCCAGGGTCTTCCTGAGGGTATGGGTCTCAAAGGCGGAGATGTCGCCTTCCGCCACATTGCAGACCATATCTGCAAGTGCGTCCCTCATTGAGAGATACGCGAAGTGGTGAAGCACCTGCACAGCTGCCATCGCCCTGTCGTGATCTTCGGCAGAAGCCTCTGTGACACGTGCACCCGACGAGGAGAGCAGCAGCTTGAACAGCGGGCCAAGGCGGCTGGTGCGGACACCGACGAGGACGATGTTCTTCGGCCGCACCCTCGCGGATGCGAAGAGCGGGTGGATGCTCACATACTCGACGCTGCGGGGAAGTGCGCCCGATACCTGCTCGACTATCCCGCACTTGACTGAGGAGACGTCCACGAAGAGGGAGCCGGGCCGCAGCATCGCTGAGATGTCTCTTACAAAGGCCGGGAGGCTCTCGGACGGAATGGCCGCCACAACGACGTCGCTGCCCTTGACGCACCCGCCTATGTCCGAGGCCTTGAGCCCGAGCCTCCTCGCCACCGCCTGCGCTTTATCGGCATCCCTGCCGCAGACCGTGAGGTCGCACCTGCCTCTCAGCAACATGCAGAGGCACCGACCCATCCTGCCGGTGCCCACTACGCCAACCTTGAGTAGCTGCCCAGGATTTTCAGCTGCCTCGTCCTTGCCTTTATCGCCTTCAGAGCCTGTGAGCATTTTGGATCACTCATATTGCCTTCAAAGTCCAAGAAGAAGAAGTACTCCCACGGCGTGAGCTCGGTGGGCCTCGAGTGGATCATTGTGATGTTGATGCTGTGGTTTGCAAACTCCGAGAGGATCGCGTTGAGGGCCCCCGGAACGTTGTCCGTCGAGAAGAGCAGGGAAGTCTTCTCGCCCTCCTTCTTATAATCCTCTCTGCTGATAAGCGCAAAGCGCGTATAGTTGTTCTGCCGGTCCTCGATATTTGAGGCGAAGACCTTGAGCCCGTTCAGCTCGGCGGCCACCCTGCTGCCTATCGCCCCGCCGCTCTTGTCCATGAGGATGCGCTCGACCGCCCGGGCCGTGGACTCGGTCACGACCACCTCCGCCCGGCTCAGGTACTTTGAGATGTAATCGTCGCACTGCGCCAGAGCCTGAGGGTGTGAGTAGATGCGCTCTATCTGGCCGAGCGACTCGACCTGGGGCGATACGATCAGGTTCTGGTTGATCCTCAGCTGCACCTCGCCGACGATTGAGACGGCGTGATCGAGCAGGCAGTCGAGCGTCTCGTTGATGGATCCCTCCAGCGAGTTCTCCAGGGGGACTATGCCCAGATCCACAGTGCCGGACCCCACTCTGCCGAATATGTCCCTGACCCGCCTGCACGGGACGTACTTGGGGGAGGTACCGAAGGCGCTGATGGCGGCTTCATGGGAGAAGCTCCCCTCGGGCCCGAGGAAAGCCATGGCAAGCGGCCTCTGGACATTCCTGCACATCGAGATTATCTCGCGGTAGACCGCCTTGATCCCCTCCTTCGACTCCTGTGCCGAGATCGAGGAGACCCCCTGCAGGACATCCTTCTCTCTCTCCGGCACGAAGACCGGTGTCTTCATTCCGGCCTTCAGCCTCCCGATCTCCCTGCAGACCTCGACCCTTTCGTCCAAGAGCCTCACGATGTCCCTGTCGATCCTGTTTATCTTATCCCGGGCTTTATCGAGTTCCAAATCAACCACTCACCGTCCGAGGTATGTCCTGCGAACGTATCATCAGATCAGCGATGCAGATGGCGGTCATCGCCTCTACAACGGGGACGGCCCTCACCGCTATGCAGGGATCGTGCCTCCCTGCAATGGACAACTCTGTCTCCTCCATCTTTTTAAGGTTAACACTCCGCTGCGGCTTCCCTATGGATGGGGTCGGCTTGATGCAGGCCCTGAAGACGAGGGGCATACCGTCGGTCAGTCCGCCGATCACCCCACCGCAGTTGTTGGTCTTTGTGGAGACGCGCCCGCCGCTTACAGTGAACTCGTCGTTCGCCTCGGAGCCCCTCATGCTGCATAGCCTGCTGCCCGAGCCGAACTCGATAGCCTTAACGGCTGGTATGCTGAAGATGCCGTGCGCTACGACGCTCTCGACCGAGTCGAATATGGGCTCCCCCACCCCGACCGGGAGGTTGGTGACCCTGCACTCGACCGCCCCTCCCAGTGAGTCACGATCGGCCGCAGCCCTCTCGAGCTCCTCGATCATCATCTTAGACGCCTCGGGGTCGGCGCACCGTACGGGGCTGTCGCGGGAGCGGGCTATCTGCTCATCGGTGATCGGGCCGTCGATCGCCACCCGGCCTATCTGCACGACATGTGCCATCACCTGAACCCCCCGCTGGGAGAGCAGTGTTTTTGCGACCGCACCCGCCATGACCATGCCCGCGGTCATCCTCCCGGAGAAGAAGCCCCCTCCCCGGTAGTCGTTAAAGCCCCCATATTTTACGTACGCGGCATAGTCGGCATGACCCGGGCGCGGGATGTGCCGGTTCGCCTCATACCACGAGGAGTCCACGTCCTCGTTCTTGACCACTAGGGAGATTGGCCCGCCGTTTGCCCTGCCGTTGAATACCCCGCTGAGGATCCTGACCTCGTCTGGCTCCCGGCGGGGGCTGGTCAGGGCTTGGCCCGGCCGTCTCCTGTCCAACTCCCGCTGCACATCGCTCTCCGCCAGCCGCAGGCCTGCGGGGCAGCCCTCGACGAGGGCGCCGACGACGTTCCCGTGCGACTCTCCAAAGATGCTGATCCTGAACCCCTTCCCAAAGCTAAAGCTAAATCCCATAGGCATATACCTCCTCCTGCCGCGTCTCCGGCCGCAGCTCCACATCCGCTCCGAGCCTCTTCAGGTCGGCGAAGAAGGAAGGGTAGCTCTTGGAGACGCATTCCGCCCCCTTAATTACGGTCTCTCTCCTCGCCACGAGCGCCGCTACTGCGCACGCCATAGCTATCCGGTGGTCGCTGCTCGGATCAACCACGGTCCCCGTGAGGTCTGCCTTTCCGGCTATGATAAGGGCATCCCCGGTCCGGCTGACCCTGATCCTGGCGCCCATCCCGCTAAGCATGCGCACCGTCGTCTCCACTCTGTCGCTCTCCTTGAGGCGGAGCCTGCCGATCCCGGATATCACGGTCTCACCTTCTGCCTGGGACGCGACCACCGCGATGATGGGCACAAGGTCAGGCACCTGGCTGGCGTCGATCCTGATACCGTGCAGCTCCGAGGCGGTCGTGAGGACGGAGCCCTTTGGGGACAGGGCGATCTTCCCGCCCATCCCGGCAAGGATGCCGATTATCCCGGAATCCCCCTGCTTTGAGGGGACAGCCAGGGAGGTCACCTCCACCGTCCCGGCGAGGAGACCGGCGGCCATCATGAAAGATGCCGAAGAGTAGTCCCCCTCGACGGCATACCTGCACGGCGCGAGGCTCTGGCCCCCCCTCACCTGGAAGCCCCCCCGGCCACGCTCTGCAGAGGCGTCTGCGCCGAAGCGCCTCAGCACCTCGAGGGTCATCTCCACGTAGCCTCTCGACTCGAGCGGGCTCGCGAGCCGTATAGTGGTCTCTTTCTTTGCCTTGCAGCAGGCGATGAGGAGCGCTGATACGAACTGCGAGCTCACATCCCCCCTTATATCGGCCGTTCCCCCGCATATGCCCCCGCCGAGCACGACTATAGGCGGCCGTCCGTTTCCCCCTGTCGAGAAACAGGGGGCGCCTACCGAGGACATCGCAGAGAGGAGCTCTGCCATGGGCCGCCTTCGTAGAGAGTCGCTGCCTGTCAGGACCGTTGCCCCAGGTGCCAGCGCGGAGATCGCGGTGAAGAGGCGGAGGGCGGTGGCGGAGCCCTTGCAGTTGACGACGTCCTCGGGGGTCGCCACTGTCCCGCCGGAGACTGACCAGACGCCCTTAGACCTCGTGACCTTTGCCCCCAACATCCGGGCTGCCTCGAGCGCAGCGAGACCGTCCTCCGATTCCGAGGGGGACAGCACCTCGGTGGTCCCGTCGGCAAGGAGCGCGCATGCGACGGCCCTCTGGGTGTAGCTCTTCGAGGGAGGGGCGCCTATGGTGCCGCTAAGACTGCTGGCCCTTATCACGGCCTTCATGCCGACCCCTCCGGGAGCGTCTGCCTGCTGTTGACAGTTGATCTTATCACCCTGTGGCCGGGCGCCACGCGGCTCCAGCCGTCAGTCACCGCACCCACATCCTCCTCCCTCACTACCGCGCAGATCGCAGGCCCTTTGCCGCAGAGACCTGCAGAGACCGCACCGTTCTTGATCGCTAGCACGATAGGAGCAGGGTCCACCTTGAAGAGGTCGGACATCATCAAGCCGTTCAGGAGCATCGCCTGCCAGTACCTGCCTTCGGCCGCCTCCCTGAAAGCGAACTCGTTCAGCCGCCGGGCGGACCTTACGAGGCGGATGTCAACCTCCCCCGAGTAGCGCTTCTCAGCGGGCACTAGGAAGAGGACGGTCAGGGGATCCACGCTGAAGCTTCGCAGGATTCTCCTCCGGTAGTTGTCCGTGACGTAGAGCCCGCCGTAGTAGCTCGCGCATGCGTCGTCGAAGGCGCCTGTGAGGGTGGTCTTCGCCCTGAGCGAGGCATCCACGCCGAGGCCGATAATCTCAGAGTCTTCCAGACGTACGCCGAGAGCGTCGAGGGTGGCAATAACCACGGCGTTCGAAGCGGCGCTCGAGCTTTTCATGCCGCAGGCCACGGGTATCTCGCTCTCAGTCCTGATCCGAGCCCCGAACCTGGAGCCGAGGCCGAGGCGTTCCAGAACCGCCCTGAACGACTCCTCGGCGAGAGTCTTACGCTCGGACCTGTCGCCGGTTATCTCGACCTCGACCGTCCTCTCCTCTGTCAGCTCCACCTCCGCGCATGTCTTCAGGTCTACGCCGAGTGCTGCGCCAAAGCCGGAGGGCATGGCGTTGACTATGGTTGCTGCCCCGAAGGCAATGCCCCTCCCCTTCATCTTTGCCTCCTGCCTTTCCTCGCCGGTCTCCACCCTCATCGCCCTCTGCCCCCCCTGACGGCTTCCCGCATGACCCCGACCGGTGCGGCAATCCCCGTCCAGATGCTAAAGCCCCGGGCACCCTGCTGGACAAGCATCTCCAAGCCGTCGATTGCGGTACACCCCCTCTCCTTGGCTAGCCTGAGGAGCCTGGTCTCCGCTGGGTTGTACACCAAATCGAGGACGGCGGCGCCTTCCCTGAGGGCGCCCGCCGGCAGGGGGCACTCCCCCACCAGCGGGTGCATCCCCGAGGGTGTGGCGTTGATGATTATGTCTGCGTCTGCTGCCCCGGCTCCGACCCCGGTACCAGTACCAGTACCAGTACCAGCTCCGGCTCCAGCTCTTTCTTCGCCTGCTTCTTTCTCTTCCATTTCAATTTTCACTTCCACTTCCCGGCCTCCTCCCTCACCTCCCCTAGCGACCGCGTCCAAGGCGGCGGCTGACGCCGGGGCGCCCGTCAGCCTCCCCAGCTCGGCGGCGAGTTCCGACGCCTTGGCAGGGTCCCTGCCCGTGATCAGTAGTCTCTCAGGCTTCCTCTTCAGTGCGATCTCAAACGCGACCGCCCTCGCAGCCCCTCCGTATCCGACAATCAGGACGCGCCGGCCATCGATGCTGACGCCATTGGCCTCCAGAGAGATCAGCGCCGCCTCCCCGTCGGTGCTGTAACCTACAAGCTCGCCGCCCCTGTTGGCGACTACGTTCACGGATCCGGCCAGTTCTGCATGTGGATCCAGCCGGTCGAGGTGCCTTATGACGCTTATCTTGTGGGGCACCGTGACGTTGCACCCTGCGAAGCCTGTTGCCCGGAGGCCTTCCAGGGCGACGCCGAGGTCCTCCCGCCGCACCCTGAAGGCAAGATAAGCGTAATCGAGGCCTAGGCTGGAGAAGGCAGCGCTGAACATCTGCGGGCTGAGGGAGTGATCGACGGGGTCGCCGATCAGGCAGCAGAGCCGGGTCCTGCTGGTGGTCACGGCCCGAGCGCCCCCTGCACCATCCTCAGCGATCCGATATCGAGCTGCCCCGGCGCGGTCTCCTTCCCCCTCTTCAGTGAAGCGTAGGTCCACTCGGAGCCGAACAGCGGCGAGAGCGCCCTTGAGAGTGCCCCCTCCTCGTTGTAGCAGAAGACTATGCGACGGAAGCCTTCGAGCGACCTGCAAGCCTCCAGGGCAGTAATGTTGTCGCACGCGTTCCAGGCGGGCATGACGACCTTGCAGATCGTCCCCGGATCGCTGCCCTTCACCAGCGATGTGATCTCGTTGACGGCGAGCGGGCGATCGCTGTGGCAGGAGATTATGACCTCCGCTCTGCCGCCGGCCCTCACCCTCTCCACGAGGTCCGCTAGGAGAGCCGGCCCCATCTCCGCCCCCGCATCGATGTACTCCGCATGATCCGCGGCGCTCAGGAGCAGGCTGGCCCTCTCCCTGCTGTCGCCGCCGAACCTGCCGAAGAGCGTCCGGGGCATCACCGTGGCGATCTTGGGGAGACCGAGATCAGAGAGCTCTTTGAAGAGCTGTGCCACCGATTCCCTGGTGAGCTGGTTCAAGCAGTCGAGCCTGACCTCCACCAGGTCTGCGCCCTTCTCCTCGGCCTCCCTCGCACTTGCTAGGACGCTCTCGGCGGAGCCTTCTGCGATCGAGACGCATATCCTGAACCTGCGGCCGTGAAGCCCGCGCCCTAGTCCAAGCCCGATCCTAATCTTCGAGAACCTCCTCTATCGCAGATACTACTGCCCCTTCTGCGGGGCTGACGACCGTACCCTCTCCGAGCCTCTTCGGCAGGGGGAGCCTCATCCTGCCAGACTCGGCCTTTTTGTCGTGGATCATGAGGGAGAGCAGCGCCTCCGGCGTCACCGCGTCCCCGCTGAGGCGGGTCGGGAGGCCATAGGAGGAGATCAGCTCCTCGAGCCTCTCGGCCTCCGCGGGGCTCATCAGCCCCAAGGCGCTCGAGAGCTTCGCCTCGGCAACCATGCCTATGGCTACCGCCTCCCCGTGGCTGTACTCCCTGTAAGCCATGGAGGCCTCGATGGCATGCCCCACCGTGTGCCCAAAGTTTAGCATTATCCGGCTCCTGCTTCCGCTTACGCTTCCGTCATCCAGCTCGTCCCTCTCCACCACCTCCGCCTTCAGCCGGACTGCTGTGGCGATGACCTCTTCCATCAAGCCCCCGCTGAGGCGCAGGATCGCCTCCTTCTCGGCCTCGAGGAGGTCGAGGAGCGGGGCGTGCAGGATTGCGCCGTACTTGATCAGTTCGGCCATGCCGCAGCCGACCTCCTTGGGGGGGAGGGTCCTGAGCAGGCCCGTATCCGCCAGGACCAGCCTCGGCTGGTATATCGTCCCCAGGAGGTTCTTCGCCCGCGGGTGGTTGATCGCTGTCTTTCCCCCTATGCTGCTGTCCACCTGGGCGAGGAGGGTCGTAGGAACGTGCACTAGCGCCGTGCCCCTCTTGTATACCGAGGCGACGAAACCGGCAAGGTCGCCGACGCAGCCCCCTCCTAGCGAGAGGATCAGGGCGTCCCTCCCGGCGTTCATCCCGAGCAGCCCCTCGACCACGGCCGCGAATGCTTCGCATGTCTTTGCCGCCTCCCCGTCGGGAACCTCGAGGACCTCCGCGTGGACGCCCTCCGCCCTGAGGGACTCCTCTGCGGCCATGCCGTAGAGCCTCCTCACCGGAGCGGCAGTCACGATCACAGTGAGGCCCCTGGCGAGCGGCTTGACCTCCCTGCCGAGGGCTCTGAGCAGCCCGGCCCCTATGTGCACGGGGTAGCTGCGCCTCCCGAGGCTGACGCCGATAGTCAGGGCCGGCAACTCACACCCACCTGCCAAGGGCCCTCGCCACCTCCCCGACCTCGTCCATCGTCGACCTGAACTCCTCCGGCCTCAGGGACTGGGGGCCGTCGCTCAGCGCTTCCTCTGGCTTCGGGTGAACCTCTATGAGCAGACCGTCTGCGCCGGCGGCTACCGCGGCTCTGGAGGCCGCCTTCACCAGATCCCTCTTACCTGTCGCATGGCTGGGGTCAGCTATCACCGGCAGGTGGGTCATGGTCTTCGCCAGAGCCAGGCCCACCACGTCCAGCACGTTCCTGGTCGAGGTCTCGAACGTCCTTATCCCGCGCTCGCAGAGTATGACGTTCCAGTTGCCCTCCAGCAGGAGGTACTCGGCCGCCAGCAGCCACTCCTCTATCGTGGCGGAGATCCCTCTCTTCAGGACTACGGGCATGCCAGATCTGCCCACCGCCCGGAGGAGCTCAAAGTTCTGCATGTTCCGGGCGCCCACCTGCAGTGCGTCGACGTAGCCTGAGGCGAGGGAGACCTGTTCGGGCGAGGTCACCTCGGCCAGGACGGGTATGCCCACCTCCTCCGATACAGACAGGAGGATCTTCAGCCCCTCCTCACCCAGCCCCTGGAAGGAGTACGGGGATGTCCTGGGCTTGAACGCCCCTCCCCGCAGCACCGCCGCGCCCGCTTCCTTGACCGCCGATGCGGCCTCCAGCAGCTGCTGGCGCCCTTCCACCGCGCACGGACCTGCGCAGACGATCACGCCGGGGCCGCCGAACTCGACATCCCCTATCCGGACAAGGGTCGGCGATCCCGAGAAGGCCCTGCTGACCAGTTTCAGGCTCCCCTTCACATCCATGGCCGCCGATGGCCTGATGCCGAGCCCGTCCAGCAGATCGCCCGGGACCGTGCCATCTATGACGTAGACCACGCCGCCGCCCCGGCGGACCTTCCGTATCCTTCCCTGGAGCTTCTCCTCCAGCACCTCCGACTCTTTCTCGAGTACGATTATCAACGCGATCTCTCCTCCTTCACGTCCTCGTCCGCTTTCGTATCCGTTTTCGTATCCCTCCTCTCCGTCTCGGCCTCCGTTACCGTCTCCATCCCCCTTTCTCTCTTCCTCTCCCTCTTCCTCTCCCTCTTCCTCTCCCTCTCCCTCGCCTTTGCCCTAGCCTGTACTTCTTTGAGGGCTACCCCAATCCTCTCAGAGGTCAATCCGTGCTTCTCCAGCAGGCTCGCGTAGGGGCCGGACTCGCAGAACGTATCCTGGATGCCTATGCGGGTTATGTGCAGCGGATACTCCTCCGAGAGGACCTCGGCCACCGCCCCGCCGAGCCCGCCTATCACGCTGTGCTCCTCCACGCAGACGACCGTCCCCGTCTCCCGGGCAGCCGCGACCACTGCCGCCCTGTCGAGCGGCTTGACGGTGGGCACATGAACGACCTTTGCGCTGACCTTTGACCTTCCCACGGCCGAGAGGACTTCAGCGGTCATGATGCCGTTCGAGAAGATTGTCATGTCGTGCCCGTCCGCTAGGGTAACCGCCCTCCCCAGCTTGAATACGCCCTCGCCCTCGAGGAACTTTGGCGCAGAGTCCCTCCCCAGCCGCAGGTATACCGGACCCCCCGCGCTTATTATGGCCTCTGTGGCCTCCGCGACCTCCTGCCTGTCCCCGGGCACCACCACTGCCACGTTCGGCAGGACGCGCATCACCGCCACATCCTCCAGGCTCTGGTGCGAGCAGCCCTCTTCGGCGGATGACAGCCCAGAGTGGGTGCCGACCATCTTCACAGGCAGGTTGGACCTGGCAACGGTGCTCCGTATCTGCTCCCATGCCCTCATGAGGAAGGGCGCGAAGACGGCCACTACAGGGATCCTGCCCCCCAGTGCCAGGCCCGCCGCTATGTCGATCATATCCTGCTCACATATGCCCACGTTGAAGAAACGGTCGGGGTATCTCTCCGCGAACCCGTGGGTGTGGGTAGGTTCGGCTACGTCGCCCGTCAGGACGACGACCTCGTCCTTCTCCCCGCCCAGCCTCAACAGGGTCTCACCGAATACTCTGCGCATGGCCAGGTCACCCCTCGTCGAGCTCCTTCAGGGCAGCCAGGTACTGCTCCTCGCTGAGCCTCAGCTTGTGGCCCTGGTTGGTGTCCTCGAGGAAGGATATCCCGTTACCCTTCTTTGTCCGGGCTATGATGGCTGTCGGGAGCTCGGCATGGTCTGCAAAGTCCAGTGCCTCGAGGATCTTCTCGATGTCGTGGCCGTTCGTTGTGTAGGCCTGCCATCCGAAGCTCGTCAGCTTCGCCTGGAGCGGGATCATCTTCTTGATCTCCTCGGTCCTCCCGTCGAGCTGCCACCCGTTCCTGTCGATTATCAGGATCAGGTTGGTCAGCCTGAGGTGGGCGGCGGTCATGACTGCCTCCCAGACCTGCCCTTCATCGCATTCCCCGTCGCCCATCAGGACATAGGTCTTGCTCCGGCTTCCGCGCATCCTGGCCGCGAGGGCCATGCCTATCCCTATCGAGAGCCCCTGCCCCAGCGAGCCTGAGGGCGCGTCCACACCCGGAGTCCTCAGGTCGGGGTGCCCTTGGAGGCGGGAGTCACACCTCCGGATGGTCTTCAGCTCCTCTCTGGGGAAGTAGCCTGCCTCGGCCAGCACGACGTAGAGCGCCGGGGCGGCGTGGCCTTTGCTCAGTATGAACCGGTCGCGGTCCTTCCAGTCGCTCCGGTAGGGGGTGTGCCTCATCTTAAGGAAGTAGAGGGTCGCGATGATCTCGAGGCACGAGAGCGAGGAGCCCAAGTGCACCCCCACGCTGTTGGTCATCTCCAGCAGCGCCTGGCGCATGGACCTTATCCGCTCCTTCAGGAGCCGGATCTCGGCCAGGTATGAGAGCTCTGCTGACGGTATGAGCGCATCCATCTTCAGGACCCTCCTGGGCGCCGGACAGGTCCGAGCCGATCCCCTGGGGGGGCTGAACTGCGGGTTTTAGAGGCGCTAGAATGTCTCTTCCCCTGAGGGAAGAGGGCATTTAAAGGTAACCAGCCACATTCAGCAGCTGGCCCTATAGATATTGGAATTGGATCACTCTGGCCACCTTTTCCTAGAGGTGGGAAGAGCCTTAATTAAGCCTATTGGTCAAAAAAAGTTGACTGCTGAGAGCCGTGGTAGCCCGACGTGCTGTGCCAGAAAAGGTTTTATACAAATGGTTGGATAATCCATCCACATGGATATACGCTTCTGCGGTTTAGGCCCCGCCCCTGGAGGCGGCCAGGACGGACCAAGGGGGTAATCAGGTGGCAGGCCCGACCCTGAATATCGGTGACATCATGCTCTTGCGGAAGGAGGCCGAAGGCGAGGCGTTCCTGCGGGGGCTGGAGGGGAAGAAGCCGCTATATGTCTGTGTCATCGGCACATCCGAGACGGGGAAGATCCCCGGCCTCTCCGCGGCTGGGGCCAACCCCGAACTTACAGACTATACGCCGCCCGCTGACGTCGAGCTCCTTCTCCACGGGAGGTGCAGGTGCATGGACGGAGTCCCGGTCACGCCGGACGGCATCCCGACGCCCGGGCTGATCACGATGTCCGCCCTCAGGCTTGCCGGCGCCCCTGTGCTGGTGGTAAACGGCGGCGCGAGGATCAGGCCCCTCGTGCCGTACATTGAGCTCGGCGGGTCGCCGGGAGGAGACATACGGACGGGTGATGCTGTCCAGAACGCCGGCGAGGTGATCGAGAGGGCGGCTGTTGTTGGGGAGAACCTCGCGGGATCGGCGGATTATATGGTGATAGGCGAGAGCCTCCCTGGCGGCACTACCACAGCCCTGGGGGTCCTGCTGGCTATGGGGGTGGACGCGGGGGGCAAGGTCAGCAGCACCCTGCCGACGAATCCCCACAATCTCAAGCTGGAGACGGCCATGGCGGGCCTGAGGGCAGCGGGCGAGAGCCCCGGCTCGCTTTCCGGCGACCCCGTGAGGGCGGTCTCCTGCGTCGGCGATCCGATGATGCCGGCGTTCGCGGGCCTCGTCATGGGCGCAGCCCCGAGGATCCCGCTGATAATGGCAGGAGGTACGCAGATGGGCGCGATCCTCGCGGTGGTGAAGGGGCTGAAGCCGGAGGTGCTGGCCCGGGGGAACGTCGCGATAGGCACCACGAGGTGGGTCGCCTGCGACAAGTCGTCTGACCTCAGGGGGATCGTGGAGCAGATAGCCGACGTGCCAATCCTGGCAGCAGACCTTGACTTTGGCGGGTCTAGGTTTGCGGGCCTGAGGGCGTACGAGGGGGGGATGGTCAAGGAAGGCGTAGGCGCCGGGGGGGCGTCGATCGCGGCCATGATCAGGACCGGGGGGAGGGTCAACAGGGACGTCCTGCTGGCCGAGATAGAGAGGAATTACGAGATGCTTGTGGGCCAGAGTGCCAAGCGGGCCTGGACGGCACCCCGCAGAGACTAGAGCCCCCTCTCCACAGCAGCCAGGTCGTCCGCGGTATTGATGTTTATGCAGACCCTCGGGTCCCGCATGACGAGGAAGGCCTCATCGATGTACCCGTCGTCTATCCGCGAGCCGTCTATAACGTTGATGCCGGCGGGGACCACTTCCTCACCCGAGACGACCATGGTGTAGGTCGGCTTTATTCCCCTTTCGAGGAAGAGCCCTACGGGCGCCACCACCGTAAGCGAAGGCTTCCCGGCCTTGGCGTAAGCGATTGCCACTTCGTCTATGATGCGGGGCACGAGGGCGGGGAGGTCTGCCGAGACGACCAGAAAGCGGCCGCCTCCCAGCTCCTTGACCGATCGGCGCATGTCCTCGTGGTAACCGATCCCGGGGGTGTCGAGTATGCAGTATCCGGCGGAGAGGAGGTGGGCCTTTGTCCTCGGCGTTCTTCTGGAGACGGCGACGTGGATATCCCCGACGGAGGGGGAGGCTTCGAGTGCCGAGAGGACCCTCATTATGAGGGGCACCCCGCGGATTTTGAGGAGGGGCTTCTCCAGATCCATCCCGAGCCGTGAGCCGCGGCCTCCGGCCATGACTAGAGCCCTCAGCCTCATTGCGCACCGACCACCAGCATCACGAGGAGGGAGGCGATCCTGCAGAGCTCACCGTGGCTTCCGATCATATCGCCCGTCACGCACCCGAACATCCTCACGAACCGTCTAGACAGGAGGAGGGAGAGGGCAAGAACCGTTCCCAGCAGGATTATGACGGCGGGGGGCGGCACCAACGACAGTAACGCCACGGCAACGGCGATGGCGGAGGAGGCGGCGATATAGAACGGGCGGTTCCTGGCGAGCTGCGAGACAAAGACGGACCCCAGCCCCGTGGAATGAGGCCTGCCCATGGCCCCCAGGAGGACCATTGAGAGCTTGGAGAAGACCTCTGCAGTCACGAGGGCGGGGATTATTGCTCTGCTGAGGGGCGCAAAGAGGGACTGGGTCACGCCTATCGAGATGATAAGGAGCGCTGTCCCCCCGATACCGTGGCATCTGTCGTGGAGGACCTGGAGGCGTCTCTCGGCGGTGCCCCTCACCATCAAGGCGTCGCCCAAGTCGAGGAGGCTGTCCAGATGCGTCAGCCCCGTGACCAGGGCGAGGAGCGAGATGACGACCCAGCTGGCCACAGCGCCTGGCAGATACCGGAAGGCGAAGAAGGCAGGGATCCCGCAGATCAGCCCTATCAGCGCCCCCGCTACCGGGAAGAGGTAGGCGTGTCTCGCCACCTCCTCGAGCGTGCCTCCTCCCGCCGGAACGATGGTGAGGAAGGAGAGGACCGCCCTCAGCCCCCTGATCAGGCTCATCGTCTCTGACCCCTCATCATCTCGTCGTACATCCTGCTCGAGACCCCTCCAAGGAGTGCCCCCAGCGCATCGTCCAGGAACGCTGGCAGGGATCCGAGGATCCCCGGCTTCTTCCTGTCGAAGCGGTAGTACTCGAAGAGGCCGTTGTATCCGGCGATATAGGTGGCGATCGATATGCCGAGGACCTCGTCCGCCACCAGGCCCACGGGGTCTTTCAGATACTCCTCTCTGCCCATGCAGGGTATGAGGCCGCGGCTGCCGTCCTCGTCGAGCCTTATCGCCGCCATGATGAGGGATGCGACGTTCGGGTCCCCGAGAGCCTCCCGGAGGAGCTTCCGGAAGAGCTCCTCTGCGCCATCGGCCGGGACGCCCGGATGGGCGACATACATCTCCATCGCCGTTGAGACCAGGGAGTCCGCGGTGATCCCCCTCTCTCTGAGACGCTCCTCGAGGGGCCTGTGGGGTTCGAGCGCATCGTGGGCCATCAGCGCCTGTCTCGTGGCGCTCTCGACGTTCTTGCCGACCAGGTACCCCAGAGCGGTGGCGGATCCGGCGTACCTGCAGGCGCCCCTCCCGGGGCTGCAGAGCGTTGCTACGGCTATCGCGTCCGAGGTGGTGCCGGTGGCCGGATCGTGGGTAGATGCGCTTCTCAGGTCGAGGGATGAGAGGGCAAGGCACTTGGCCTCAGCCGCGGACATGATAACGTTGGCCATGCATCCATCTGTCATTTCACGATTGACGATGATGATGGTATTGATTGTGCCCGGCCTCCTCCCGGAGGGGCCGTCGCAGACCGAGGCGGCGTTCGGGGCGCCTGCGGTCACTATGACCGCGACCTCGAGCCCCTCCCCCTCATCCGAGCCCCGGGAGACGGCCGCCTTTGATAGGTCGGCGCAGGTCATGAGGCCGACCGCGCCCCGGAGCCCCCTGGACCCGGCGAAGCGCCTAAAGTCCTCCTCCAGGTCCACGGGGGGGCCCTCCTCGACGTGCTTGTTGACGATAGTGTCGGAGAGGAAGAGCCCGCCGTTTACCGGCGCCGAGCTCAGGATCTTCATCTGCCTCTCGGATCTTACGATTAACGCCTCACCGTCTATCGAGAGTTGGACGCCTTCAAAGAGCAAACGCTTCATAGATGCAGACGCCTCCAGCCCAAATCATCAGCATGACAAGGACGAGTATGACCGTCGACAGGGCAAACACCTTCAGGGAGCCCATTATCTTCCCCGCATCGAGAGGTTCCAGGCAGTCCCCCAGCGTATAGGAGCCGACCTTCTCCAGCCTGACGTTGAGCGCCCCGGCCATCGCGGCCATCGGCCAGCCGGCGTTGACGCTCCTGGTGCCGCCGTGGTCCCGCCTTGCTATCCGCACGGCGTTCCTCCAGTCGTAGCCCAGGATCAGCGCAGAGGCGGCGAAGAGGGGGAGAGAGAGCCTGGCGGGCACGTAGTTCGCCAGCGAGTCGAGCTTGGCGGAGAACCAGCCGAACACCACGTAGCGCTCGTCCCTGTATCCGACCATCGAGTCGAGGGTGTTCACTACGCGGTACGCGACCGCCCCGGGGACGCCTAGGAGGAAGAAGTAGAAGAGGGGCGAGAGGAGCCCGTCGACAAAGCCCTCGGCCACGCTCTCCACTGCCCCCGAGGCCACGAGCCCCTTCCCCAGCGAGGCGGTGTCGCGCCGGACTATGCGGGAGAGGGCCCGCCTCGAAGCCTCGAGGTCGGTCTCAAGGGGTCGCACCACGGGAAGGATGTGGGCGAACATGCTCCTGTTGGCGAAGGTCATCTTGAAGATCACGGCCGAGACCGCTATGTAGAGCGGCCAGCTGGACGAGGCGAGCCAGGTGATGAGGGCGGCCCCGGCGGTGAAGACGGACATCGCGGAGAGCGCCAGGAGGATCCCGCCGATCCTCTCGCTCCTCACCGTGCGGCGGAGGGGGGCCTCCGCCCTGGAGATGAACGCCCCGATCCAGACCGTCAGGTGGACCTTCGGGGGAGGCTCCCCGAAGGCGGCATCGATCGCGAGCGCCAGTGCGAGGATCAGCGGGAGATCAATGATGGGGGGCAGGGGTAAGCCTCCAGCACCTTCTCTCTGACCTTGAGGACCGCCTCCTGATCAGAGGACCTGAGGCGGATCCCGGAGCCGGTGATCGCCCTTATGACCGCCTCCGCCACCTCCGGCAGGTGGATCCACGAACACCCCTCACAGCTCCAGATCATCCCTCCCTTCCTGCTTACGACAAACCTCCCGCCGGTGTCGCCCTTGAGGCAGGGGTAGAAGGGGCAGAGGCAGAGGCGGCAGTCCTGTCCGGGAAAGTGGCAGGGGCGATACCCGCACTCGCCGGGGTCCCACGCCTCCAGGTCCGGGGCGAGGATGTTCCTGAGCGAGTCGACGAGGCGCTCGTTGTCCTCCCTCCCCCTGACGCAGACCCTGATGCAGGTGGGCGGGATGCCCCTCGTGCCTGAGAGCTCCCTGACGAGGACGCAGTGGGAGAGGAGCCTCCACTTCAGGTTCCTGGGGCTGGAGCCGGTGCCGGAGAGGTCGATAAGGAAGAAGTTCGCCCCCGAGTCGAAGACCTTCAGGCCGGGGATCGCCCTGAGGCGGCGGAGGAGGTGCGCCTTCTCCCTGATCAGCCTCTCCCTAGATGAGCGGAGGAAGCCCCGATCCCCGAGCGCGGCTATGGCGGCCCTCTCCTCGATCGTACCTACCCTCCAGCTGACCGCATCCTCCTCGAGTGCCCGGGCCGTCGCCGGGTGGCAGAGACCGTAGCCGACCCTGAGGCCCGGGAAGCCGAAGGGCTTGGTCAGGGACCTGAGCACCAAGAGGAAGGGGCTCTCGGCCACCCTCGGGGCAGAGCTGTGGCCGGCGGCGCCGACATCCGAGAGGTCGAGGTAGGCCTCGTCCACCAGGAGGTGGACGCCCCTCTCCTCCGAGATGTCGATGATCTCCCCTACCGCGCCGGGGTCGAGGAGCTCGCCGGTCGGGTTGTTGGGGTTGCAGAGGACAGCGCCCGAGACGCCCCCGCAGGCCACCGCGTCCCGGAGGGCTGCGAGGTCCACATTCGTGCCGCGGGGGCTGATCCACTCTACGCCGATCCCCGCCGAGGCTGCGGCGGCCTCGTACTCGCTGAAGGTTGGCAGGGGGACTGCCACCCGCCCCCTCCTCACCAGGCGCAGCATGAAGGAGTGGATGAGCTCGGTCCCGCCGCATCCGACCACGATGTTCTCCACGTCGAAGCCCAGCGCCGAGGCGATCGCCTCCTTCAGCTCGGAGTAAGACCGGTCGGGGTAGAGCTTTATCCGGGCCTTATCCGCCGTTAGTGCTTCGTACACCCCTGCGGGCGGCCCGAAGGGGTTGACATTGAGACTAAAGTCCTTAATCTCCTTGGGGGGCAGGCCTATCCTCCTCGCGATCTGGAGGGCATCACCGCCGTGGGCAGCAGTCACTCCTTCGCAACCTCCTTTGTGGACTTTATCTGCAGGTAGTGGTGACCCTCGATGCTGAAGGTCCCGTACTCCTCGACCTCTATCCTCCCTCTCATCGCCGGGGCGTCGAGGACGAGGGTGTGGTACTCGCCGCCCTCGCCGCAGGGGTCGCACCTGGACGCGAGATCGGGTATGAGCCCCTCGTCTATGACCTCGCCCAGCATGCTCCGCGGAAGGCGGTTCCCGTCGACATGGACTATGAGGGGCCTTATGCCGCTCCTCAGCTCTTCATGGAGTATGCCGACGGTGTCCTTCTGGGACCCGATCAGGAGGGGGGCCAGGTGGCGGATGCCCATCGGCTCGCATATCCCCCGGTACCACTCCATGTGGATATCGCTTATGTCCCCCGTCACGATGGTGCCTACGCCCTCGCCCAGGAGGAGCTCGGAGACCCTCTTCGCCTCCATGCCCCTCTCCATCCGGGTCGAGACGAGCGGCATCCCCATGAGGCGGGCGATCCTCTCGACGACCCGGATATTGAAATAGTGGGGGCTGGGGCGCGGGAAGTCGAAGATGTTGAAGAGCAGGAGGTCGACGGACACGCCTGCATCCCTGGCTTTCATTACCGCGTATACAGAGTCCTTGCCCCCCGAGAAGAAAGCGGCCGACCTCATGGCATCACCCCCTGTGCGGGCATGGCATAGCCGCAGGTCGTGCAGACGGCCCGGGCGTCGCGTCTCGCTGAACCGCAGCACCTGCAGGGGAACTCCCCGCCCCTCGGGATGCTGCCGACGACCTCCTTGTAGAGCCGGTAGAAGTAGGACTGATCAGGGTCCCAGAAACGGACGCCTTCCTCCGCCGCCTCTTCCCTGACGGCCTCGGCCTCCGGGCCCATGCTGTCGTTGAGGGCCCTGCTTACCGCGGCGCTCCCGCTGCCCTCTTCGATGGGCGCTTTGCTGCGCCAGGCAACCTCCCCCAGCGAGACCCGGTCGAGCGCCTGCCGGAGGATCCATTTGCCGTACGTGGTGCCGCCCCTGGCGTTTATCCGCCACCTGTGGGGGAGGTTCAGGGCAAAGCCCACTACGCCCTCCGAGAGGAGGGGGCTGTGCACCTCCAGGCCGATCGCCGCGCCCAGGTCCGAGGAGGGGAAGCGCCACCGCCCCACGCCGTCCGTGATATGCCTCCGGAGCGCCTCAGGGGGCATCCTGACCATGTACGGATAGCCTGCAAAGAGTTCGTCGCCCCCGTCCCCCGTCAGGATCGAGGTGGCGCCCTGCTCCTTAAGCAGCCTGAGCGCGAGGTAGAGGGTGATGTCGTTTCTGATCTCGATGTGGTCGAATGTCTTCATGATCTTCACGACCTCACGGGCGGCCTCCTCGGCCTCATCAAGGGTGAATGTGCAGACGGTGTGGCGGATACCGAGCCTCTGCGCGACTATGCCCGAGTAATAGATGTCGGAGGCACCGCTCCCCTGGAGGGCCATCGTGACCGCGATCATCGTTCTGCCCGAGGCGTGGTAGGCGACGATGCTGCTGTCTATGCCGCCGGATAGGGTTATCCCGTCATAACGCCTCTGCGAGATGGCGGAGGCCAGGAGGCCGTTCAACTCGCCTACGGGGTCACCCGGCCCGGGCCTTGGCATTGGGACAGAGATCCCTCCTCTCACTTGTCTTTCCGTATCCATAGCTGCTACCTGTGAATTTGATGCCATCTTTACCGTTACCGCTACCGTTGGCGGGCAGCTTGGGTATGATTATGGGGTAATTGCAGGTGTCGTCCCAGCGTACCTCCGCCTCCACTTCGTAGACCTCCCTGAGGAGATCTGTGGTGATTACTTCCCTCGGCTTCCCGGCCGTCACCACCCTGCCCCCCTTCAGGACTATGATGTTGTGGCAGTACTTGGACGCCAGGTCGAGCTCGTGGAGCGAGGTGATTACGGTCTTCCCCCTATCGGCCAGATACTTGAGCACCTCCATGACCTCGAGCTTGTGCTTCAGGTCGAGGAAGGCCACAGGCTCGTCGAGGAGGACTATATCAGTCTGCTGGACCAGCGACTTTGCCAGCAGGACCTTCCTCTGCTCCCCGCTGCTGAGGGTCTCAAAGTCCCTCTCGGCCAGGTCCTCGGCGTGGAGGAGGTTGAGCACCTCGTAGACAGAGTGGTACTCTGCAGGGCTGTCCCACCAGATCCCTCCGGACCGGTTCCTGCAGCCCATCAGGATTATCTCATAGGCCTTCATGCTGAAGCCGCTCGGCCACTGGGGGAGGAGGGCCGAGATGACCCCCGCGAACTCCTTGTTGGAGTAGTCGCCGATATCCCTGCCCAACACAGTCACTGAGCCTGCGGTCGGGATCAGGGCCCGGCAGATGCACCTCAGGAGTGTGGTCTTCCCGGACCCATTTGGGCCAACGACCCCGAAGATCTCGCCGCTCTTAACGTCCAGCGTCAGCCCGTCGAGGGCGCTCTTTGACCTGAACTTCATGCACATCTCCCGCAGTGAGACGGTCACCTTGGGGCCCTGACCGGGCTCGGCCGCGGCGCCGGGGCCTGGATCAGGAGCGGACGCTGGATCAGGGGCAGAGGCGGGACGGCGGCTAGAGGCCATGGGTCTTGCCCCTCCTTATGAGGAGGTAGATGAAGAATGGAACGCCGATGAGGGCGGTCATGCTCCCGATCGGCATCTCGAAGATAGGGTTGACGGGGTTCCTGACCAGGTCGTCGGCTGCCATGAGAAGAAGTGAGCCGGTCAGCCCGGAGAGTGGCAGGATGAAGCGGTTGTCCGAGCCGACGACGAGCCGGACCATATGCGGCGCGACGAGGCCGATAAAGCCGACAGTGCCGCAGAACGAGACGCATGCGGAGACCGCGACGCTCAGGGACACGACCAGGAGGTACCAGAGCGCCTTGGCATTCACCCCCAGCTGCCGGGCATGCTCCTCACCGAAGATCATTATGTTGAGGTCCCTCGCCTTCAGGAAGAGGAGGAGGAGGAAGGGTGCGGCGATGAGGAAAGAGGTACGCAGGTCGACCCACGTGGTCGCCGAGAAGGAGCCGAAGACCCAGTAGAGGATCCCGTGCGATCCCTCGCCGCCCATGGTTATCAGGACTATGAGTATGGCGTTTGCGATGGTACCCATGGCTAGCCCGGCGAGGATAAAGTTGAGGGCGCCTCCGCCCGCCCTCTCGGCGAGGAAGAGGGCCATCAGGAGCAGGGCCACCCCGCCTGCAAAGGCGAAGACCGGGACCGCGTAGAAGGGGATTACCGCAGACGTCAGGGCCACAGCCGCGCCGAGGGCGGCACCGGAGGAGAGCCCCGTTATATAAGGATCGGCAAGGGGGTTCCTCGTCAGGGTCTGCATCACGCCGCCGGTGACACCCAGGACGAGCCCGGTGAAGGCGGCGAAGAGGATCCGGGGAACGCGGTAGGCAGTAACAACGCTGGTGATTGTGCTGTCGGGCTCCATGCCGAGGAGGGCGCCGACGACCTGCCGGGGGGCGAGGCTCATGCTGCCGGTCATGATGGAGAAGATAAAAAGGGCGCAGAGGAGGAAGGAGAGCACCGTCACATACAGCAAGAGACGGATCTTCTTCCTCTTCAGCACCGCTTCCAAGGAGTACCACCTGTCACTAAACCTTACCCCGCGTAGGCCGCATAGTCGTCGCTGAGGTGGTTGGGGACGGTCTTGTTGAATACCTCGGGGTGGAGTATGGCAGCCACGAGCTCTATCGCTTCGCAGACCCGGGGTCCGGGCCTCTCGATGACGTTGGCGGACTGGCCGGTCAGGAGGTATATCCTCCCGTTCTTTACCGCGTTGACGTCAGAGAAGCCGGGGAGCGAGGCAAAGAACGCGTTGATCTCCTCAGCCGTCTTCGGCAGCTCCATGGTATCGAATATGATGACGTCCGGATTGTTTGCCAGGATGTCCTCGGGGTTGGCGATCACCCAGCCGGCCTTGCCGCCCATGATATTGGTGCCGCCTGCAATAGCGAGGATGTCGTTTATGTACGTGCCGTTGCCCGCGCAGTACATCGGATCGAGCCAGACCATATCGATCACCTTCACGGGTGCGGCGCCCTTGACCCTGGCGGAGACCGCCGAGATGGTGTTGTCGATCTCAGTCACGAGTGCGGATGCTTCGGTGACCCTCCCCGTCACCTTGCCGAGCAGAAGTGTGGTCGTCCGCACGTCCTGTATGCTCTCGGACTTCAGGACCATTACGGTGAGGCCCAAATCCTCAAGCGGCTGGACGAAATTGTTCTGGAGGCCGTAGTTCACTATGACGAGATCCGGCCTGAGTGAGGCGATCTTCTCAACGTCGAGGGTCGTCACCCCGCCCACCAGTGTGATGTTGCCGGAGGCCTCGAGCGCCATGAGCTCCGGCGGGTAGTCGGAATAGCTGTCGGCGCCCACGATGTTGCCCCCCAGCCCGAGCGTGAAGAGCATCTCGGTTATCGAGGGCGCACAGGAGACGATGCGCTGGGGCATGGACTGGACCGTGATCAGCCTGCCGAGGGAGTCCTCGACGAGCATCGGGTAGTACGCCTGCTTGACTATTGCGAGGGCCGCCTGCGTATCGATCAGTTCCCTGTGGACGTTTGTGAGGGTCGTGTTGACGGCGAGCACCTGGTTGCTCAGCGAGAGGATGCGATCGTTGGCGACGAACGCGTATCCGGCACTGAGGACGCTGATGGCGATGGCGATGGCCGCGAGGAGTTTAACCGGTGTGGAATTGGACATCGCTTTCCCTAGGATGGATTAACCATCCATATAACTAATAAAGTTTTTCCCGGAAGGATCGCCGGCAGGGTTGCCGCTGCAGCCGCGGTAGACGCCCTCCGGGGCCGGCGTCGCGATCTAAAGCTTGGAGAGGACATCACCCCTCAGGCGCCCGCAGTCCAGCAGAGCCACTATGCCCTCAGCGCTGCCTGTGTAGACCACCGCGCTGGCGCCCTCGTTGACTACCGGCTTCGCCTTGAAGGCTATCCCCAGCCCGACGTTCTGTATCATGTGGAGGTCGTTGGCGCCGTCTCCTACCGCCACGCACTCGAGCAGGTCGGCCCCCATCTCCTCGGCCATCCCCTTTATCGCTGCTATCTTGTCCTCCGGGCGCATCATGGGCCCGTCCACCTCGCCGGTCAGGACGCCGCCTTCCACAGGGGTGTTGTTGCAGAAGACGCGGTCGACTCCCAGCAGCCCGCCGACGTACTCGGCAAAGTAGCTGAAAGCACCGGTGACTATCACAGTCACGAGACCCATCTCCCTTAGCCTGCCGATCGCCTCCCTGGCCCCGGGGACCAGCGTGAACGAACCGCGGATCCTCTCCAGGCTCTCCAGCGGCAGGCCCCTGAGCATGAGCACCCTCTCCCTAAAAGCCTTCGTGAAGGGGAGGGCGCCCTCCATGGCCATCTCCGTCAGCTTCCGGATCTCTTCCCCCGCCCCGGCGGCTTTTGCGAGCTCTGCTATGGGCTCCTCCTCGATGATTGTCCCGTCCATGTCGAAGGCGATGATGCGCTTTGTGCGCCTGTAGCTGTCACCTCCCTCCACGGACACTGCCAGGCAGACCCCTGCGCAGCATCTCTTGAGGAGGGTGGCCACGCACCTCGGGTGGACAGAGGCGCGGCTGGCGTCCACCACCATCAGTGCAGTAAAAGCATCCCCGCCCGCAGCGGCCCTTGCCTTCACCACCCGGGCGTTGACCCTGTCGAGGGCTCCTGTCACAGTGGCGATGACTCCGAACCAGTCGCGCCCCACAGCCGTGACGACGATCCTCCCATGGGTGCCCATAGGCCACACGCCCGCTTGCCTTCAGGGGGTGCCGAACTGCTTCCTCAGACAGCGCCGCGGTCTTTCAGCACCCCGTCCGCGCCCTGTACGCCTCCCCGCAAGGCCGACGGATCATCCGGCGCCCGCACCGGTCCCCCGGCGGGCGCGTCTGCCCGACAGGGCGCACGGCGCCGCCTCCAGCCGGATTTGGATAGATGGATAATCCATCCATATATAAGGGGCGTTGAGCGTTATTAGTATTGCGCCATAGCTGGCGGAGAAGGAGAAGGAGAAGGATAGAAAGGAGGGAAGAGAGCAAGGGAAGGTAAGGGAAGGTAAGGGAAGAGAGAAAATAAGGATGGGGGATGAAAAAAGAAGGGGGCGGTTGCCTGAAGGGGCCGACCTGGAGGCCCCGCCCCGGACCGCGGTCTCAGGCCTGATGTGATTTCGTCCGGCACATCCACTTCTCGCACCATTTTGTCAGGATCTCTGACCTCTGGTTGAAGAACTGGTCGATGTCCTTTGTGAACTTCTTCTCCTTCATGATGAACTCGGTGAGGGCATCGAAGGCACACCTGAGGCAGTGGTAGGTCACGACGGTCTTGTTCTTGGAGGCTGCGGCCCTCTCGTACGTCGGGAAGGACGTGTTCACATATACGGTGGCCTCGCTGAAATTGAACCACGCCTCCTTTGCCAGGTCTGGGCGGAAGGTCGGCATGATGCTGAGGCCGAACTTCCTCTTGCGACCCGCTGCATGCTTCCCGGCGGTTTCCGGGGACGAGCCCTCCCCCGCCGTTCCCACTCCGGCGCTTATAACCGCGGCCGATCCTGCGCCCGCGCTCGCAAAGATGCCGGCCGTCGCGTTGACGCCAGTCGGCCCAGCACCGGGACGTGCCCCGGCCTGCCCTCCCCCGGGTGCGCCTTCGTGAGCCCTGTGCTCCCTGCTACGGGCGTTGAACTCGCCAAAGTAGGTCTCAAAGTCCCTCACGACAGAGTTCAGCTCCTTGCTGAGCGCCCTGGCCACCTGGGGGCTCCATGATGCCTCCCCGGTCTCCCCGGCGTCTTCGAGCATCTTGTCGAGCTCTGCACCGACCTTCTTCCGGAACTCATACCACAGGGAGGAGGGGCGTATCGTCGTCTTGTCGGCGGTCACCTCCGATGCCAGGAGATCGGCGTGGATATAGCCGGTGAGCTTGTCGGTCATCTGTCCGAAGGCGTCCGACTTTATAACGCGGCCGTTGACTATGACGAGTATGCCGGCGCCAAGGCCGCCCATCCCAGTCCCCTCCGTGTAGCCCCTCTGGAGGTAGTAGAAGCGCCCGCAGGCCTTCCTCGACCGGATGCCGAGCTCGACCGGCATGGATGTATCGTGCTCGGGCTCCCTCAGGGAGAGCTCCTCCCCATTTACTTTTATCTGCAGGGGCCGCCCCATCACGCACCTCCCGCTGACGATTGTCGGGTAGTACGAGATCAGGGTCCTCTTCACCTCATCGGCAGTGATCTTCCCCCGATACTCCGCGTTGAGGACGTGCTCCACGATCGTCATGTCCTCGGTGAGGCCGGTCTTGGCGTTCAGGAGGTTCCTGTAGGCGGGCACCCCGTGCTTGCTCATCGTCCACTCCTGCACCGCCGTAAAGCTGCCCTTCCGGGTGGTGATACGGATCGGGGAGGCGATCCAGAGGCCGACCTTCATCCCCCAGCCGTAGTGGCCCAGCCGGTCCTGCCCGCCCTTGGTGGTGCCGGCTATCGTCGGCAGCGTGCCGAGCAGGACGTCCTCCGGGATCCCTGAGCCGTACATCTTTATGGTGAACTTGTCCTCCGACGTCTCGAACTCCACCCTCGTATAGCCCTTGTCGTCGATGCAGTTGTCCATGTTCTCAATTATGACCACCTGTTCCATCGGAATGTTGTAGTGATCCCGGAGGTTTTCCATTATGTGTGCGACATTGATGTTAAAGTCCTGATAGATTGCGCCGCCCCTTCCCTTCGTGCCTGAGGGCTTTACCGGCCGAGTCTTTATTTTTAGAGCTCCACCCTGAGTCATGATACCTCGCCTTTTCTGAGCCGTAGGAGCACCAGAGATGCGGACGAGGTATTTAAGTCATTACTCGAAACGGGTCGAGTGTTAGTTCAAGCGGAGTACAGTCATCAGACACCATAAGAAAGGGTAATTAGGGCCGGTGAGAGAGGGATTTCTGGGGTGTCGCTGTGGTGCATACTGCGGTCTGTTCTGAGAGACGGGTCTTCATCCCGGATGAGACCGTGGACAGGGTCGCCGAGACCTCGGGCCGCATACTGGGAGACCTCGGGCTCAAGGTGAGGGAGAGGAGGGCCGCAGGGGAAGGGGAGACCACGATATTCGCGGCGGAGGGGGCGGCCATCCCGCTGATCATGAGGGTTCTCCTAATACCGTTCCGGGCGGCAGATTATGTAAAGGCCGCCCAGAGAACCGGCGTCCACGTGGTAATCTCCCCGGCAGAAGGCGGGGTGAACCTCTTTGCATGCGGGATCGCCCTCGGGGAAGCTTCGGGGAAGCCTGAGAGGTACCCCGAAGAGAACACCATGGAAGAGGTGACAGACACCCTGAAGGCCTGGGACTTTGAAGGCAGCTTCATCGAGATGATAAAATCGGCTTTCCCCGGGGCCGAAGAGGAATGAGGCGGGCCATCAAAGAGAGCGGGACGAGGGAGCGGTCATCTGCCGGGCGCGTCTGACCCTTTGACCAGATCCCGTTCCACACCCCTTAGGCAATATTCCGTCTTTCTTTCCTAGTCATTTTGATACCAAAATTAAAATTAACATTTATTTTAACCTTAATTTTAACCCGTCTCCCTATAGCGATCCCTCTTCCTGGTCACAGGCGGGATGCGGAAAAAAGCGGGAGGCGGGGGAGCGGTGAGGGGGGCAGGAGCCGCAGGCGACAGGCTGCCGAGGGCAAAGCCCATATAGGGTATGCCTGCTAGGGGAGAAAGGCGTCTGATCGAGGTGGGTCACCGGTGACTCAGAACGATAGGCCCCCGGCATGGCTCGAGATAGCAATATCGTTATTGGCACTGGCATCCATAGGACTGCTGGTCATAGAGTTCCTTACCCCTCTCACGGAGTACTGGATCCAGGTAATTTACGACCTCGACCTCGCCATTTGTGCCGTATTTGCGTTAGATTTTGCCGTCGAATTGAGAAAAGCGCGCGACAGATCCGGTTACCTGAAGTGGCACTGGATCGACATAATCGCACTCTTGCCCGCATACCTCTTCTACTTCCTCGAGACGACGACGCTGCTGGGCGCCGGGCTGCGGGCCCTGAGGCTGATCCGGCTCGGCAGGTTCTTCGCTGTGACGGCGAGGATAAGGCGAACCCGCATCATGCATGCGGATGAAGAGAAGAGGTCCAACAAGAGAAAGTCGATAGGCTATGCCACCGTGGCGGCCGTGATCGCGGTATTCTATATAACGTTCAGGCAGGACATCGACATCCTGCCCTTCGGATCATATGTCACAAAATCGCTGGTCTCAGGCTTTATCTTCTTCGTCGCGCTCGCAGCAGCGGAAGCGATAGTCTTCTGGAAGGTCTCGAAGGTGGAGGACCCCGCGTCCAGGGCCTCGATCGGCCGCGCGACCAAGGCGGTCATCGTCGGCCTGGCCTCCATAGGCATCGTCTCCCTCATCTTCGAGGAGCTGATGGTTCTAGCCCTGTCGCTCGGGGTCGTAGGCCTCATCCTCTCGTTCTCCCTGAGCCCGTTAATCTCGAACTTCATAAGCTGGATCTACATCAGCACCAAGAAGCTGTACAGCGTCGGCGACAGCGTGAAGATTGGGGACGCTGTGGGGATCGTCACGAGCATAGGCTACCTCACCACACAACTGGTGGAGGTGGGGGACGCGTCGCTGTACAAGTCGCTGACTGGGGGCACCATGACGGTCCCCAACTCGATGGTGCTCTCAGAGATCGTCACTACGAAGGGGCCGAGGAAGAGCCCGTTCTATATTGCGGACATCACCTTCGACCTGGCTTACGAGAGCGACCTGGAGGCGGTGAAGGAGATCATTGGGAGGATAGTAGAGGAGTATCTAAGCCCCTACGTCGACCGGATGGTAAACTCGTGCACGGGGAGGGAGTGCGACGGGAAGTTCATGGACGCAATAAGATCCGGCCCGAAGATCGTTTACAGGCCCGAGATGACGTGGGTGGAGGTCAAAGTGATATACCCGATCCCTCCCGCAGTGTACGTCCAGTCGATAAGCGATATTACAGAAAGGGTACTCAGGGAGTTCAATGCAAGACCGGAGGCAGTGAAGTTCCCCCTGGGAAGGTCCAGGTAAGCAGGGGCCTCCCCCCCGGCATCCCCTGCGCCTGCCCGCTTCGCACTGCCTTAACGGAGTTCGCCCCCGTGCTTGCCGGGAGGGCCCCCTCTTCCTTCCCGTGGCGGTAACGATCCGTGAACTCCAAGAACCGCACTGCCCCGCCGGCCTCGGCCGGAGGGACGCTGAACCCGTTCCTCACCGCTTCGTGGAGGGCGCCCGTCACCCGGCTTATCAGGCCACGGTCGTAGAGGAGCGCCCCGATAACGACGCGCATGATCATATCTCGCAGCAGGGGGCCAATCTCCCTTTTCGTGGGCAGGCGGCGCAACGTGCACCGCGCCCTTCCGAAGTTTTATAGCGGACGGGGCGTTAGAGTATGCGGGTAACGCCGATGGGAAGCTTACGCGCGGGGATCAAGGCAGGAGGCATCTCGGGCGTTGTGTACGGAGCGTTCAGCGCGGCGGTGATCTGGGCGGAGCTTGTCGGACTGAAGGAACTGTTCATGCCTGTACTGGCTGTATATTATTACGAGTCAGGCGCCCCGTTGAGCCTCGATGAGCTCTACGGGATCGCCCTGTCCACATCGCCGATTAATTCATTCATCACAGGGATAATCATATCGGTCATCATAGGCGTCTGCTACGGGGCAGCCTTCGACATCCTCCCCGGCAGGAGCCCCTATGTGAAAGGCCTGCTGATCGGCCTCTTCCTGTGGGTCGTCTTCCCGGTCTTCGGCGGCTGGGGGGACCTCCGCTACGGCCCCGCATACAATGCCGTAAGGCTCGGGAGCAGCCTCATGGGCTACATCTTCCTCGGCTGCATCCTGCCCTTCGTCTATATGAGGTCAATACCGAAGGAAAGGTGAGCCCGGCAGGGCGGGCATCTCCTTCAGCCGCGGAGCTTCTTCAGGAGCCAGGCCATGTTCTGCCCCAAGTCCCGCATGGTGTCCAGGCCCTCAGCATCGCGCTCCACTTCCCCCTTCTTGTGGCCGATGCCGAGGTTCCAATATGAGGAGCCGGGGACGACCATCTGGTTGATCAGGAAAAAGTTGTTGATCGAGACGAGTGTCAGCATCGCGCCGGCGCGCCTCACCGCGACTACCGCCGCCCCCACTTTCCTCTTCAGCATGCCGGAGTTCGCCCTCGAGACCATGCCTGCCCTGTCGATGAGTGCCTTCAGCTCGGGCGTCATGGTTGAAAAGTAGACCGGGGAGCCGAGGATGATCCCGTCCGCCTCGCGCATCTTCTGTATGTATCCGTTGACGCCGTCCTCATCGTTGGCACACCGGCCGTCGAGTGCCTCGAAGCACCGCCTGCAGGCCCTGCAGCCCCGGATCTGCTGGCCGGCGAGCTGGATCAGCTCGGTCTCTATCCCTTCCCTTTCCAGCTCCGCGAGGACCTTCCTGATGAGCACCGCAGTATTGCCGTCCCGCCGGGCGCTCCCGTTGAATGCGACCACTTTAATGGGGGCACCGGCACCAGCACGCTCTTCCCCTTGCATCCGCTCCACCCCAGGAGATCGTCAGATAAGAAAGGGTTGCGGGAGCCTTTAAGGCCTCCCTTCCCGGCCTGATGCAGGATTGCCTGATGCTGCCTGACGCAGGGATCAAAGCTGCTTGCCGCAGTTGGAGCAGTAGCTGGAGCCGCGGGGGTTCTCCTTTCCGCAGCTTGGGCAGGGCCGGGGAGGTCTGTTGACGGACTCCCGGATGCTTTTACCGGCAGACTGGAACGCCTCGTGGACGTCCTTGGCAGCCCGGCTGAGCGCCTTCTCCACCTCCCTGCTTGCCTGGCAGAACGCCTCCCTTATCACCTCGGCTGGGATCGGCACGCCGGCCGCCGCCCCCGTCCGGGTCCTGACGCCGCAGTTCGGGCAGAAGTTCGCCTCATCTGCAAGAGGCTTGCCGCAGTTGGAGCAGAACACCATAGCTCATCATCCCTTTCTGGTTTTTCTTTTTCCTTTGTTTTGTTTTGTTTTGTTGCCAAGAGAGGGATTTAACCCTGGGCGCTGCCGGAACGCCCAGGCGGGAGGGCGGCGCGCTTCGCTTCGATGCTTCGACTTTTCAGTTACATGGCCCCCGACCAACGAGGCTCTGCGATCAGGTTAAAAGAAGGCTCTGAGATTCAGATTCAGGGATCGAGACAGATGGCAAAATGCGAAAAGTGTGGCAGCCCGTTAACCGACCGCGACATTTACTGCTCCAACTGCGGGACTCTGGTAGCGGGAAGGGCGGCCCCCTCCGGGAGCCAGCAGCCACAGCCGGGAGCGGCCTCGGTACGGGCGGAGGCGCCCCGCAGCGGCATAGACACCCTGATCCGGAGCCCGGAGGCGCAGGACTACTGGGTGAGGCGGCTTGTGGCGGTGCTCATCGACGGCGTGATAGTCTACTTGGCGCTTGGCATCCTGAGCGCCCTGGTCATAGCCCCCGCGTTCATAGTCAGCATCCTCTCCGGGAGGGTCTTCAGCGCGGGTGCCTGGTGGGGCTTTATGTCGTTCCCGTTCGCAGTCGGCCTGATAATGATCCTCTACTTCGTCGTCTCAGAGTCGTATTGGGGGGCGACCCTCGGGAAGTCGATCATGGGGCTGAGGGTGACCGCAGTGGGCGGCGGCAGGCCCAGCCTGGGCCAAACGTTCCTGAGGAATATCAGCAAGCTGCACTGGCTGCTCCTCCTCCTCGATACCATAGTTGGGCTGGCGGTCCAAACAGAATACAGACAGAAGTTCAGTGACAGGTACGCCGGCACGATCGTTATGAAGAAGTAAGGCCGATCGGCGGGGAGATGGGGCCAGAGCGGGGCGGGGTTAGGCGACGTGGGACCGGGCGGGGTGACCTGCCCCAACGGGCGTGTACAGCGGTTTTGCTAATGGTCTTGCCTCCAACTCGGTCTCAGGCTGCAGAGGGGAAGGTGTCCCGGCCATGCTTGGCGCTATCGCCAGCAGGAGTGCCGAATAACATTGCTGCGCGGAGGCAGGATGGATGCCTTCCGGCCGCAGCTGCCGGCGGGTCCAGGCTTGGTGACGCCGCCCCGCCCGACCGCACTCCTGCATTTACACCGCACTCACATCGGCAAGCCGTGGAGCGCTCGGCTTGACGCTGCGGCCGGTGATGCTCATCCGTATCCTTGCAGCCTTACCATAGCAGAGCAGGGCATCGTCGAACCTGTTCAGGCCTTCCAGAGCCATGCCCTTGCCAACAAGAAACCCCGCCTCATCTGGGCAGAGGCCAAGCGCCTTGTTATAAAGCGAGAGAGCCTCCTCAAACCTCCGGAGACTCAGGGACCTAGCGGCCATAGTGCTGTAATTGCCGACCCGATCACGCCTGCCACATTCCTCGGCTTCCTGCGGAGCGTAGTACTTGTGCCCGCACTCCCTGTACTCATACGTGTAGAGCTTCCCTAGGTGCAAATGTTCACCCCCACACTCTTCCGTATGCATTGGCAGTAAATAAGTGCCGATAGCCCGACGGCTGCCACAGCGCGGTTTCCATCCGCTAGAGAGCAGGTCTGCTGAAGGGTTCCCGGGGCTGCGGCCCGTCACTCCCTGACCAGCCTGAACCCTATCCCTGTGCCCATCCCGAGGCTGTATCCCAGGCTTATGAGGAGCAGTGCCATAGGCTCGAGGTACCGCGCCGACTCCAGGGGCCCCGCATCCACCGGATCAAAGCCGATATCCCCTGCCAGCTTCATTACCCTGCGTTTTGCCTCCGGGCTGTCGCCTGCAATGAACGCGGTGAGGCGCTCCCCGCCGACCATCCCCGTGCTCTGGTTCTTCGCAAAGACGGTATTGAACGCCTTCACCACGTCGGCACGCGGAAGGCGCTTCTGAAGCTCCTCGGCGCCAGAGGTGTTGAAGCCTACTGCCCACCGCATCCCTGTGCCGATCACATTGGTCACGTCCACCAATGGTTTTCCGTCAGCGGCAGAGCCTATCTCCCTCGCAACGTCTTCCAGCTTGCTGAAGGGCACCGCCAGGATGATGACCTCGCCCCATTCGGCGGCCGGGCGGACCGGCTCGCTTGGGTCACGGTGGCCAAACCTCACCTCGTGGCCTGCACGGACCAGGCCGCTTGAAAGGGCAGTCCCGACATTGCCCTTCCCAATCATGGCTACCCTCATCTTTCATCATGAGATCTGTGCCCCCGCGGATATTTAAGGAGCGGAGACGCGCAGCCTGATCTCGCCCTCGCCGTCCGGCCGGGGGACTCTTTATATTGAGCCATGGCATCTGATCTATCATGGTGAAGAGGGAAGGGCTGGGGGCACTTGCAGGCATAGCGGCGCTCATAGCCGTAATCGGATACCTGGTCCTGACAGCGGAGTATGAGAGCCCGAGCAGGGTGATCATAAGGCTCACCGCGCTCTACGGATTATTGTTCCTGAGCATCTCGTCGATAATGACACCCTTCCTCAAGGAGGTCACAAGGGCCTTCGGGAGGCCTTTCATAAGGGTGCACCACGTCTTCATGGGGGTCGGCCTGACCCTCGCGACCCTGCACCCCGTCGTCCTGGCGGTCGTCACCGGCAACGCAGGGGTCTTTATCCCGATTTTCAGCTCGTGGTACGGGTTCTGGGCCGGTGCAGGCAGGATCGCCCTGATCATAGCATACATCGCAGCACTGGCGGCGCTCCTCAGGGGGAGGTTTTGGGCCTGGCGCTACGTCCACGCCCTGGTCTACCTGGTGCTCACCTTCGTGATAGTCCACGCCGCCCTCCTCGGGAGCGACTTTGAAACACCCGCCATAATGGCGATCTATTATGTGCTATACGCGCTGGTGGTGGCCGCCTTCTTCCTGAAGCGCCTGCAGCGGCGCAAAATGAAGGGCAATACCGCGGACACGGGGCGCGGGGCGACCGCGCGCAGCACCCGTGGAGGGGTTTCGGTCAACAGGGACCTGACAATAGTTGTAAAACTCAATCCAGCATAGCAGCCACGAAGGTTATTTTGTCTAACGGCGCCCGGATCCTGGACGCAGGCGATTTCCATGACCCGGGCCGACCCGGCTGCTGCAGTCTGCGGGCTCACGATTTAGTCCAGTACTGGTTCGAGAACTCGATCGCCGTGATGACCCTCTGGGCAAAATCGGTCTCCTGGCACTCCTGGGAGTACATTACAAAGCCGTCGAACGCGAAGAAGTAGAGGTTCTTGACCCGGTAGATGTAGCGGGGCTGCGCTATCCTCACGAGATCGAGGAACTGATCCCTCCGGAACTTTACGCGGTACGAACTCGTCCCCTGGGCTTGGGTTACAACCGCCATAACGACCACAGTGACCTTACCGGAGCCCCAGCTTTTATGGGTTGAGTGCACGGCAGCGCCCTACGGCACGGGCTCCGCGGTCCCGATACGCGGCAGGACACATCATGGGCCGTCGATCACCAGGGCGGGGGAGAAGGAGAAGGAAAAGGAAAAAAGAGAAAGGGGCAGGGGGAGGAGGAGCAGTGCCCTCGACGCCGCCCCGGCCGGCAAGTCTCAGACGGCAGCTGGGTGCCTCCTCACGATGACGATCATCGCAACTGCTGACAGAGCGACGATGATGCCTGCAAGACCGAGCCCCTCCGAGGTTGGCCATACCGATATCGCGGGGATCTGCTGCACGGTCAGGCCAGATGCCATCGCGCCCACAGTCACGAGGTACCTCGCTGCCGTCTGTGGCGTGTCAAGTCCTATGCTGGGATCGTGGACGAGCAGCCCGTTGAAGTACGGGTACGAGATGTAGATCCGGATGTGGTTGCCGGCGTTGAAGTAGGCGGCCTCCACCGGCACGCTGTATGAGCTGTTACCATCAGTTACTGTGGCGAACGGCACGAACTTGAAGATGCCCACAAGGTCCTGTTCCTCGCTGACCCCGAACTTCAGCTTCGCCGGTCCTGCCATCATGAGGTTCTTGCCCGCCAAGTTCTGGTTAGTGACGGTGGCAGCTACGCTCAGGTCGGCGGCCTCTGTGCTGCGCTCGGTTATCGCTAGGCGGATGCACGGGGCCGCAGGGTTGCCCCTGAAGGTCACGGAGGGCGAGGCGCTCGTCGTCTCGACCTCGTCCAGGTCTTTAAAGCACTCGCCGATGGCGTCTGCCGGGTAAGAGGCGGCATCGATCCAGAGCGCGAGCGCGGGCTCAACGGTCCCGGTAGCGTTCAGGATGCTGACGCTGATCGGCTCGAAGTTCCACTCCCAGTCCCTCACAGCGAGGTCCATCTTCATCTCGCCTGCGGAGACGTTGTATGAGTACCCGCTCCCAGAGCCTACCTCTATCACAGGCTCGCTGTAGAGCCTTATCGCGAGCTCCACATTGCCCTCCGCGAAGTCGAACTTGGACGGGGCGTCGGTCAGGGTCATGGTGAAGCTCAGCCCTATGACTTTGTCCCCCGACCTGATCTCGGTGATCTCGCCTAGCTCCCACCCAGTCGAGCCGAAAGAGAGGAAGGCAGGGTGGAAGTTGTCTGCGAGTTCCCTGAGCCTCTCGCGTTCCTCGATCCGCTCCTTCACCAGATCCCTGACGGAGTTCAGCCCGGACTTGATCGCCCCGCCGAGGCTGCTTATCGCATCGCCTATCAGGGATCCCGCCCCCGACGGCTTGCTGCTGCCGATCAGCGAGATCGCCGAGTTTATCTTCCCGATCGCGGCGCTGACTTCGGGCAGCGATCCGCCGGTCGCGTTGTCAATGGTCTGCAGGTTCGAGACCGCCTGGTTGAGGGCGTCCACCGCAGCTGACCTGTTGGCCGACGCGGACAGTATGTTTGCCCTGACTAGATCGGCGCCGGTACTGACGGCGAGGGCGATCCCCCTCTCGATCTCCAGCAGCCTTGCCTCATCCCGGAGGTTGTTCTCAAGGATAATCGCGTTGAAGAGCGAGGGCTCGGCCATGTTCCGGAGGCGGAAGCTGGACCCGTTTATCCTGGCATACTCGACCAGGCCCTTGTAGTGGACGACGTAGACCTTCCCGGAATCGTTGTTTGCCCACCAGACGAACATGGGCTTCGTCCCGTTGGCCGGGAAGGCTACGGTGAAGAGGTCGGTCCGGATAATGGTGAGATCTCCGGTCCGCTCTACCTGCGGCCCCCCGGCCTGGCTGGGCTGGGCCTCTACGCGGGCCAGTGCAGGGGTTGCTGCCCCAAACAAGCTAAAAACTAGGATTGCAAGAACCATACATGAGAGATAACGGGCGGGTTTCATAACGGCACCTGATCAAACCCTATGTGCCGGCAATTTAACCTCATCGCACATCCGGATCTCGAAGGCGAAGTTCGAATTTTCGAATGCCCCACCTTGGCAGACCACGGGGGCTTTTTATGCGGGTTGGCAGGTGCCTCCCGGTCACTGCGGGGATTGATGTGGGGCCTTGTCAATATTCATGGTAAAAATGTGTTTGCAAAACTTTAATTACTCTCAGAGCAGACGTAAACTAGGTGTCCCGGATGGCAGGACGGCGCAGGAAGAAGTCCCTCAAGAAGCTGATTGATGATGCGGTAAACGCTGCCGAACGTCGCTCGACGACGGTGGGAAAACCGATCCTCAAGGAGATCGACGAACTCGTCTGGCACGAGGACGAGATCGTGATCTACTCGGCTGACATGGCAGACCTTCCGGGGAAGGTATACCGGACTATGGGGGCGGGGCTGAAGCGCCGAGGGTTCAGGATCACAAAGCAGAAGGAGGTCGAGCTGAGGGGAGAGCGGCTCGTCTACGTAAATCGCTACATAGTTGAGGGCGAGGGCGCCGGCGAGGAGGCCATGGTCTATGCCAAGCTCAAGGGCCTGAGCATAGTCGAGACCGCCTGACCCTCCAGCACGGCCCTTTTACCGCCACCGCCGCTGCCGCAGGACGCTGACGTTACCCTTGTTTCTGCCACCGATATTGTTTTGTTGCCGCCTGCCACTAGAGGATCGGGGGCAGCCCCTGGACAAGTATGCTGAAGTAGAGCACCAGCAGGCAGATCATTATCGAGATTTCCTGGCGTATCCCTTTAGAGAGCGAGATGCTGATCGAGAGGAGATAGATGGACGCCAGCTGCCCGAGCGCCAGTGCGGCGATCGAGACAGGGGGTGAGCTGATCTCCAGTATAGGCGGGATGAGCGTCGCCATGAGCGGCACCCTCGAGATCATGATCCCGTTGAAGAGCGAGAGCTCGCCCCCTGTCCGCCGCGTGAGAGCATATCCTGCGGCCTCAAGTATTGCGAAGATGATGAGGATGTTGACGGGATAGGATGCCAGGATGCTGACCGTCTCGATCGACCGGGAGTAGGTCAGGAGTGAGGGCCTGAAGAACTGCGAGATGCAGACGTAGAGCTCGAGGGCACCGACGGCGAGGCTGACGGGGAGGAGCCGCCCCGAGCGGGCTGCCAGCCCCGAGAAGATGGAGTACGGCATGATCCTTGCGGGGATCTCGTTCTTTAGGGATTCCCTGTAGATGTCCAGACCCTTCTCCGTCAGGGAGAACTCCCCCCGCGCGGTCTTGGCTACGAGCCCCCTCATGATCTCCAGGTGGTAGTAGACCGTGGTGATGCTGATACCCAGCTCCTCGGAGAGTTCCCTGGGGGTCGACGCCTTCTTCGTCGAGAGGATCTCCAGTATCTTCCTCCGGTGTGGGTTCTTCAGTGCCTCGTCCATGTTCCATCCCCTGCTGATCGTGCGGGGCCGCCCGCTCCCTTGCAGCTGCCCGGCTCGGCCTACTTTCCATGCCGCTCCAGGAAAGATCCTATCCTGGCGATCGCCTCTTCGAGGCGGTCCATCGAGTTGGCGTACGAGATCCTCACGTGGGACGGGTAGTCGCCGAAGGCTTCCCCGGCCGTGGCGCTGACCCCGGCCTCAGCGAGGAGGAGGTCGCAGAATTCTGCCCCGCCCATACCCGTCCCGATCTTCGGAAAGGCGTAAAAAGCGCCATGTGGCTTCTCGGGACCGAGGTCGAAGCCGAGCCTGCAGAGCTCGCCGCAGACATAATCCCGCCGCGCCCTGAACTCGGCGACCATGGGGGAGGGGTCGGTGCTGAAGGCAGCCAGCGCCGCCTTCTGGGTGAAGGAGGCGGGGGAGCTCGCAGAGTGCTGCTGTATCTTGTTCATGGCGGAGATCACCTCGCGGGGACCGGCAGCGTAGCCGAGGCGCCACCCGGTCATCGCGTACGTCTTCGAGAAGCCGTTCACGGTGATGGTCCGGTCGCCCACGCCCGGGATGGAGCCTATGCTGAAGTGCGAGCCTTCGTAGAGGATCTTCTCGTAGATCTCGTCGGAGATGATGTAGGCGCCCCGGGACACCTCGGCCAGCGCCCTCAGCTCCCCCTCGCTGTAGACGCAGCCGGTCGGGTTGTTGGGCGAGTTCAGCATGATGAGCCTGGTCCTCGGCGTGACGGCCTCCTTCACCGCCTCGATGTCGGGGCGGAAGCCCTCCTTCGCCGGGACCTCCCTGACCCTGCCGCCGGCGAGGGCCACCATCTCCATGTAGGAGACCCAGGCAGGGGTCGGGATGACGACCTCGTCCCCCTCGCCGACGAGCGCCATGACGGCGTAGAAGAGCGCCTGCTTGGACCCGGGGGTGACGATCACGTCCTCCTTCCCCACCTCCAGCCGGTTCTCGCGCCTGAGCTTCTCGGCTACGGCCTCCCTCAGCTCGGGGATGCCGGCGCTGGGGGTGTAGTGCGTAAAGCCGGACCGCATAGCCTCCTCCGCCGCGTCTATTATGGGGGCGGGCGTGTCAAAGTCCGGCTCGCCGACGTCCAGCTGGATCACCTTGATCCCCTTCCGCTGGAGCTCCCTCACCTTCTCGATCATTTTGAGCGTGCCGGATTCCTTCAGGTTGAGCATCCGCTTGGAGAGCGCCGTATGAATCCCCGCATAATGTAGATACAGGTTCATAAAAAGGTGATCGCTGACCGGGATCCGGCGGCGGCAGGTCAGCACCGCACTTTCATGCCTGCGCCGCCTGGAGGCGCCACGGACATCGTTGCTGACGGGGAGATGCAAAACGGCAAATAGCAGAGAGAGAGAGAGAGAGAGAGAGAGAGAGAGAGAGAGAGAGAGCAGGGCCCTCACGCCGCCGGGGTGCTGCCCGAGGAGTCGCCTTCAGTTAGTTCACGCTCTGTGCCCTCTGTGCCTCATAGGCACCGCTGACGGCAGATATCCGCCCAGTCTGCCCCTCACCGCCGCCCTCAGACCAACAGTAGCCCGTATTGCCCTGACGGTCCCCCTGAGCCTGTCCAAGCGGATCGTTAATTGCCTGAAGCGCGCTATCGTTACCCTGTTCAGAAACCGAAGTGCCACCAGTCCGCCATACAGTGTGAGAGCAGCGCCAGAAAGACGGAGAGCATGAAGATGAAGGAAGCGCCCGTCCGTGATCCCGAGAAGCGCGGAAAGAGGATGGTCAAGATCAATGAGGGCGGCAGCGCAACAGCCAAGGCAAGCAAGTAATGACAGCCTAAGCATTGGAGAACGAAGGAAACGCTCCAGCCGTTGGCGGAAAGGTAGTCGAGGAGCCATGTCAGCACCGCCCGGTCCTCCTCTGCGCCTTCCAGTGACGATAGACGCCGCAGTATTCCAGCATGTCCTTATGGGGGGCGTTGCAGGTTGCCGCGTCATCCTGGTAGAGCTTGCACGACTTGAGCGGGCATCTGTGGTTAAAGAGCTTCATTACTACACCCCGTGCCGGAGACCAGCGCCTTCAGGAGCAGGTAGATTCCCTCATCTTGACGGCGGCGCCGAGGTTCGCGGTGGCTGAGAGGTCTGCTGCCAGGCGGCCCCCGAGCCGCAGGGCCTGCCCCGAAGTTACATTCCGGTCCGTCTGATGATGCTGCAAGCCGGTACCCCTGCCCCTCAGCGTGTCGCAGAAGGTATAAAATATGGAGAGCGGGCGGCGACCGGGCGGCGACCGGGCTACAACGTGCAGCCTGCAGGCCGGAGCCAGAGACCCGTCCAGAGCGCCCGAACCGCACAATCCGCCGTTGCGGGGTTAGGGGTCAAAGGTTAAATACTCCTGATGGTCATTCTCTGAGGTTGAGGCGGGTGAGTGGTCCTCCCACCCGTTCCGCCTTCATAAACCCCGGAGTCGGGAGGTAGAGTCAATGGCACAGGTTTCGGCAAGGGTAATTGTACGTGCGGCTATGCTGGCAGCCGCATACGCTGCCTTGGTAACGCTCCTCGCGCCGATCAGCTTCCTCGGTGTGCAGGTGAGGGTGGCCAACGCCCTGATAGGGCTTGTCCCTTTATTGGGCATGCCCGGCGCCATCGGGATCACGCTCGGAGTGGTCATAGGGAACGTCTGGAGCCCGCTCGGACCCCTGGACATGCTCAGCGCGGTCCCGACATTCGTCTCTCTGACGATCCTGCTCAGGCTGAGGGACCGCTCGGTGCTGGCAGGCCTCCTCATCTACATCGGAATAGTCTCGGCGTGGGTCGGGTTCCTGCTCTCCTACGTGCTGGGGGTGCCCTTCGTACTGACCTTCCCGTACCTCCTGGTCGGGATAGGCATAGCGACGGCGCTCCTCGGCTATATCGTCTACAGGGCGGCGGCGAGGGTCCTTCCGGCCGGATACAGGGACAGGGATCGGGGGCGGCAGGTGTGACCGGGAGGGGGGTCGTCGTCCTCTCGGGCGGGCCGGACAGCGCGGTCGCACTCTACATGGCGGCCGCGAGGGGTTTCGATCTCTTCCCCATCACCTTCGATTACGGGCAGCTGGCGAAGAGGGAGATCGGGTGCGCGCGCCTGGTTGCGCGGAGGCTGGGCCTGGAGCCCCTGGTGATCGATCTCTCGGCGCTCGGGCGCATATACAAAGGGTCGACCTCGCTCGTGGACAAGAGCATCCCGCTCACGGGAGAGTTCACAGAGCCGATCATAGTACCCTTCAGGAACGGCGTGATGCTCTCGATCGCCGTAGCCTATGCGCGGACGGTGGGGGCTACCCGTATCTTTTACGGCGCGCAAAAGTCGGACGCCCGGTTCTATGCGGACTGCCGGCCAGAGTTCATAGAGGCCTTCGAGGCGGCGGCGAGGCTCGGCACTGGGGCGGGGATGGAGATCGAGGGCCTGACGTCGCTGACGAAGGGCGGGGTGATAAAGAAGGGGGCGGAGCTGGGCGTCCCCTTCGAGCTGACGTGGAGCTGCTACGGGCAGGGGGAGAGGCACTGCGGGGTCTGCGAGTCCTGCGTCAACAGGAAGAGGGCGTTCCGGGAGGCGGGCGTCCGGGACCCCACGGATTACGAGGCCTAGCGGAGGCCCCTCTCGATAAACCTGAGGAGGCTGGCCGGATCAGGGAGCGTGTGGTCCTCGCCCAGTCCTCCGGCGATCCGTCCCCCCGTGATCACCAGGAGGTCCGGCCGCGCCGCCTTCGCCCGCTTTATGAGGTCGATCAGCGGGCCCCTCGTCTCGTCCTGGCAGCAGGAAAGTATTAGGTACTTCAGCGAGGGGTCCGCTAGGCCCTCAGCGAGGTCCTCCGGGACGACCCCTTTCCTGGGGCGGTAGATCCTCAGCCCCCTCGAGGCAAGGAGGAGCGAGATGGCGTCCCTCGCCAGCACGTGCCCCTCCCCCCGGACCGTTGCGACCAAGACCGAGAAGGGAGGGCCGACGGCGTCCGGCACCCTGGACCAGAGGAGCCTGAAGACCCGGTAAGTTGTGTTGTAGCAGTCGAACCACTTCTTCATGGCCTCCGCCGGCTCGCGTCCGTACCAGTCGGCAAAGTCCGACCATGCCTTCAGGACGCCGCCCAGCACGATCTCCTGCACGGGCGAGCCGCCGTCCAGCGCTGCCTGCGCAGAGGCGATCGCCCCATCTCCGTCGCCAGCGAGTATCGCCCCCGCGAGGTCGGGGCTGCCGGGCTCACCTGACAGGGATCCCGCCGTCCATAACCACCTTCCCGTCCACGGTCATCTGGCCCTCAGACATGTCCTTGATCATGTCCAGGTGGGACGAGGCCTTGTTGGCGCCGTGATACGCTCCGCTGTTGTTCCCGATCGCAATGTGGATGGTCCTGTAGATCTTCTCGTCGATTATGATGCTGCCGCCGGTGAACTCGGCGCCCGGGTTGCAGCCAACGCCCAGCTCCGCTATCCTGTCTTTATCGCCGGTGTTAGCGTCGAGGAACTTCCGGAACCTCTCCGCGCCCTTCTCGGCCCCGAACGATACGACCTTCCCGTCCCTGAAGGTCAGCCTGAGCCCGTCGACCCTCCCGAAACCGGGTATGACGACGACCGGGAAGGTGATGTACCCGTTCGCGGTAGTCTCGAGGGGGGCGACGAAGACCTCCCCCGCAGGGATGTTGAGGCCGGTGTCCCCCCTGGCGACGTCATCCTCTGAGATGACCGCGTCGTCGACTATCACCGGCCGCCCCTTTATGCTGAAGGAGAGGTCGGTATCGCCGGAGGAGGTGGTGATGCGGACGCGGTCCGCGCCCGAGAGCGCGCCGGAGTAGTGCCTGCAGAGGCCGAGGAGCTCCTGCGAGAGCGACGCCTTTATGCTCCTGAAGAATATCTCCCGGAACCTGTCGACCGGACAGCCGTAGCCCTTCGCGGCGCCCGGGACGGGCCACCCGAAGTAGACCCACCTGACGCCCCGGCCGTCCATTATCTCGTAGAGCCTCTGGCGCACCGGGGCGGTATACTTCAGCCTCTCGGCGATCCCGTCGGTCCAAGAGAGGTCGTCCTCCTCGCCGATGAACATCCGCGCGTCCACGGTCTCCGCGATGGCCTCGGCCAGGGGGTCCATGGCCTTCAGGGACTCCTCCGGCGAGAGCTCGTACTTCCGCCGGTTCCTGCCGGAGATGTGTTTCCTGATGATGGTATAGGCGCCCGCCTTCCAGCACTCGTCCTCCACCATGTAGGCGAACTCTTCGCATGACGGGTCGGTCCCGTTGTAGACGATGGAGACCGACTCGAACTTCCCGTCCGGCCTCCTGCCGATCCTCATCGATTCCCTGACGAGGAATTCGGCGATCTTCTTTGCGTCATCCTTCGAGAGAGAGCTCATGAGCATCACGGTTTAACACAGGATGGAGGAGGTATAAAGGCTTTAGAGCAAGGGAGGGGGAGGCGCAGGTAGAGGTAGAGGTAGAGGTAGTGGTAGAGGTAGTGGTAGAGGTAGTGGTGGTAGAGGTAGTGGTAGAGGTAGTGGTAGAGGTAGTGGTGGTAGAGGTAGTGGTAGAGGTAGTGGTGGTAGAAGTAGTGGCGCGGCGCCGGGCAGGGGGGAGAGAAGAGAGGAAGAGAATGGAAGAGAAGAGGATAGACAGATAGATGGAGGGATAGAGAGCGGGAGCGAAGGAAAGGACACGAAGAGCCCGAAGATGAGAGCACGGGACCGCCCCCCGCCCCCCCGAACCCGGCTCGGCTACATGACGCCGGCTTCCCTTATCGCGTTCCTCAGCGCATTCTTCGACGGGCAGACGCCGATTATCCGGACGTCCCTGTCTATTATTATGGCAGGGCTGACCTTCAGCCCGTACTCCTTGGCCTTCTCGTTGGGGCCCTTGTAGACCTCGACGTCGATCTTGTCCCCGTACTCTGCCTTTATCTCGTCGATCAGGCGGAGCACGAGCCTTCCGCCAGAGCAGGGGGGCAGCGACACGAAGACCTCTACTTTGAGCGCCATCTCACTCGACCCCCAGCTCGCGCAGGGACGCGGCGATGGTCTCCATATCCGGGCAGAGGCCCACCAGCATTATCCTCCCCTCCTCGAAGACGACTGCGGGCACCAGCGTCAGCCCGTACCTCTCGAACTCCTCGGAAGGCCCGACGTGCTTTATTACCTCCACCTTCCCGCCGTAGATCTTCGCGACCTCATCGGCCATCTTCAGGAGGTCGACACAGCCTGCGCATGGAGGCTCAGCGGTAAAGAACTCGACCTTGACCATATACATCCCTCGTTCCTATGATCTGGATCTCCTGCCCCCGGCGTGTTAAGGCCTGCTGCCGCGCAGGGGCTCATATCCATATTTTCGAATATGTAGATATGTTTAAATAGCTTTCTGTGAGAGAGCATGACGGGGTCAGGCCATGGGAGAACCAAAGCCCGTCGGCATGGAAGTCATCAGAGCCAGGGAGAAGGTATTCAAGGCGCTGTCGGACGAGACCCGGCTCTCGATAATCGAGTTCCTCAGGGGAGGGGAGAAGTGCGTCTGCGAGATCATACCTTACGCCGGCAAGTCCCAGTCGACGACCTCCAAGAACCTGGACATATTGTACAGGGCGGGGATACTGGAGAGGCGCGTCGACGGCAAGAAGGTTTTGTACAGTATAAAGCACGGCGAGGTCCTGCAGTTAATCAGGGACGCCGACCTGCTCAGCCTCAGGCACCTCTCCGCGGTCTCGGAGACGGCAAAGGCCCTGAGCGACTCGATCGGGAGGTAATATGACGCCATGGCATACGATCTGCTGGTGACGGCCCTCCTGGCGGGGTGGGCGGCGCTCCTGGACTACATCTCGGCGCACGTCCTCTTCTCCATAATCCCCGCCTTCTTCCTGGCGGGTGCGATCGCGACCCTGCTCAGGCGGGAGACCGTGATGAAGTACCTGGGGCCGGATGCCAAGAAGTCGGTCTCATATCTCGTCGCGGCGGGAGGCGGGATCCTTCTTTCCGTATGCAGCTGTACGATACTGCCCCTCTTCACCGGGATATACAAGAGGGGCGCCGGGCTCGGCCCTGCGGTAACGTTCCTCTACGCCGGCCCTGCGATAAGCGTGATGGCCATCATAATCACCGCCAGCATACTCGGGTTCGATATAGGCGCCTCCCGGGCGATCGCGGCAGTATCGTCCTCGATCGTGATAGGCCTGGTGATGGGGACGATCTTCAGGGGGGACGCCAGGGCGAGGCAGGCGCCCAAGGGAGGGGAGGGCGGGGAGGCGGGAAGCTCAAACCGGGTAGCGCTGATCTTCATCGCCGTCCTTACCGCCATACTCCTGATAGGGCCTGCCTCCTACATCGACCAGGCGTTGCGGCTGGCGCTGGTTGCAGCCCTGACTTTGGCTGCGGCTTACGTCCTGAAGAGCAGGTTCTCGAAGGAGGAGATCAGGGAGTTCGGCTACGAGACCTGGTGCCTCTTCAAGAGGATCTTCCCGATCCTGCTACTCGGCAGCTTCGTCAGCGGTGTGATCGGGGCGATCATACCGGTGGAGGTGCTCAGGGCGGTATTCGGGACGAACAGCATCCTCTCCTGCTCCATCGCCGCGGTGGTGGGCGCGTTCCTGTACATGCCGACAATACTGGAGGTGCCGATTGTCGGGACGCTCTTCGGGTACTCCTCGGGCGTGATGGCTGCGGGACCGGCACTGGCGCTCCTCCTCACGGGGCCGACGCTGAGCCTCCCCAGCATGATCGTGATATGGAGGACGATAGGCAGGAAGAGGGCGGCAGCCTACTTCGTCCTGGTGGCCGTACTCTCGGCTGCCATGGGGCTGCTCTTCGGCATGGTGCTCGGGTAGCGCGGCGGGGCGGCTAAGCCGCCCGGACCGGAAAAAGACCGCAAGCAGTAAAAGGAAAAACGCCCCAGAGATCAGATCAAGGAGGGCCTATGTCCAAGCCCCAGATTGAATGCTCCAACTGCGGCTCGGTGATGGAGAGCACCGGGAAGCAGGCGATCAGGATGGGCGATGTAGACGCGGCTTCCGGGCTTGTCACAGTGATGGTCCTGCCGGATATCGGTTCCCCGGTGCAGTTCGACACCTACGTATGCCCGAGATGCGGGAAGGTGGAGTTCTTCGCGGACGGCACTACGAGGAAGCAGCTGAAGGGGGAGTACTGGGGCGATCACCTCGTGAGGTGCCCCGGCTGCGGGAAGGGATACGTGAAAGACTGTGAGAGGTGCCCGTACTGCGGGGCCACGGCCCCTCGGCGCCGAGGATGAAAAAGCCCGGCAAGGCAAGATAATTTTATAGCGATGCCCGGCGATAGTTGATTGGGCAAGGTGAGGTGCGATTATGCCAGCACATGTGGTGAAGGTCTTTGGGGGGGAGCCTCCGTGCGCCAAGTGCAAGAATGTCGAGAGGGCCTTCAGGGAGGCGATAAAGGAGCTGAACCTTGACGCGGAGGTCGTCCATGTCTCGGCCATGTCGGACGAGGCTGACGAGTACGGCGTAATGATGGCCCCCACGGTCGTCATTGACGGCAAAGTCGCGGTGAGCGGTAAGGTGCCTTCAAAGGACGAGGCCGCGAGGATCCTGAGGAAGGAGATCGGGCAGTGAGCTGAAGCAGTTCCGGGGAGGGCCCCCCGTCGATCTTCGCCGTCGGCTTGAAGGACGCTGCTCACATGTGTGAGCAGCCCGCACCCGTGTGAGTTATCCTGCACCCATCAGGTGACGGCCCTCCGGGTCAACCTTTACGGCTTCTCATCAGTGGATCGCTCATCGCGCAACGGTCCCCTTCTTAGATCAGAGGGAACGTTGCCAGAATCTCGATTTTGGCGCCGCTGGGGTCGCCGCCCGCGCTGTTTTTATCCGTTCGTGCGCATATCTCTCATGGTAGTCGGCAATGAGCATCGACAGGGAGAAGCCCGAGAGGGTGGCGTACTACTGCGAGACCTGCGACCTGACGGAGGAGTACAACATCTCGGACAAGTACGTGAAGTGCAGCAGGTGCGGCGGGCAACTCGTCCGCAAAAAGCCCGTGCACGTGGACGAGCCGTTCCACACGCGGACGGTCCAGGGCGGGATGAAGGACCTGTACAAGGGCGGGGAGGGAAAAGGAGAGGGAGAGGGAAAAGGAAAAGGAAAAGGATAGGGCCCAGCCCGGCCCGCAGGACCGGGAAGGGCTACCCGCGCGCTAGGAGCTTCCGGACGGCTTCACCGAACTCCTTCGCCGCCTTGGGACCGTCGGCGGTGACTATCCTCCCGTCTACGACCACGTGGTCGCCCTGGAGCGAGCAGCCTCCCCGTTCCATCTCGTCCCTGGCCCCCTCGTCGGGGAAGACGGTCGCCTTCCTGCCCTTCAGCAGGCCGGCGCGGGTCAGCGTGATCGGCGCGATGCATATCGCTGCGATCACCCCGCCCTTCCCGTACACTTCACGGAGCGCCCTGTGGAGGGGGGCGCTGTCCGCGAGGTATTTCGGGGCCCCGGGCCCGCCGGCGATGACTATGGCGTCGTAGGCGGAGGGGTCGACCGCGTCGAGCGTGGTGTCGGGCTTCACCTTCATACCGAGCTTGCCTTCAGCCACGCCCGGGGACGAGCTGGCTACAGTTATCCTGTGGCCCGCAGCCTTCAGGATCTCATAGGGCTCGGCGAACTCCTCGTCGCGGAACATCTTCTCGGCTATTACCATCAAGACGCTGGCCATAACTCTCGCCGGATAAATATCCGAACCCGGCTCTTAAGAGCCTTCTGATGGCGGGCGGTCGAGGCACCCGTAGCTCTCCCGGGAGACCGCCGCCGCGGCGAGTGCGACTATTATGCCGGCCGTGCACATGATGAAGACCGCCTGGTACGAGGCGAACGTCCTGACCCCCGCGGAGGTCATGTCGATGATGACGCCCATCAGGGACTGGAAGACGCCGGCGCCGACAAAGTTGAAGACGTTGAAGCATGCCATGCCGGTCCCGCATATGCTCGGCCTGAAGTACTCCTTCGACATGGTCATGAATATGTTCGTGCAGCCGAAGCCCGCGCCCAGCAGGAAGAATGCGGGGTAGACATATATGCCGAGGCCGCCCCCGTATGCCGCCATGACCGCCCAGAAGACCAGGTTGAGGACAAGGCCCCCGAGCATGACGGGCTTGCGGCGCTCCAGCCTGTCTGATATGAGGCCGGCAAGGGGACCGGCGACGATGTACCCCAGGCCGATCATCATGAGGCAGTTGCCCATGGCCGCCTTGTCCATACCGTAGACGTCGCCCAGAAAGGGGCCGCCCCATAGGCCCTGGAAGCTTATGAAGAAGCCGAATGCGAGGAAGGGGACGGCGATGAGCCTGAGGAAGTTGCGGTTGGTGAAGACGACCCTGAGGTCGGAGAGGATGCCCCCCGCACTCATGTAGCCGCCTTCCTTTTCGCCCCCGCCCTTTATCACCAGCCAGGCCATCATAGTGAGGAGGGCCATGAAGCCGAAGACGACCAGGAAGGAGCCCCTCCAGCCGAGGGAGAGGGAGAGTACAGCCAGGGGGGACGTCGAGGCTATCGCGCCGACCATGCCGACCGAGGTGACTGCACCGGTCAGGGTCGCGAAGCGGCCTGGGCGGAACCATACGGCTATGGCCTTGAGCGCCGAGACATAAAAGCCCCCGACGCCGAACCCCACGAGCGTGCGCCCCAAGGAGATGGCGGCGATCGAGGGGCCCAGCGCGAAGATGAGGTTCCCGACGCAGGCTATGATGCTGAGGATCGTCACGGTCTTGCGGATGCCGATGCGGTCGAGCATGAGCCCCACGGGGATCTGCGCGGCGGCGTACGGGAAGAAGTAGGTCGAGGACATCAGGCCGAGGAGGGTGGCGTCGGTGTTGAACTCGTTCGCTATATCGTATGCTATTACCGCCACGCCGGTCCGGTGGATGAACGCCAGGAAGTAGAGGGCGGCGAGGGAGATGAGTATGATGGTGCCACGGCGGCTGGCTGAAGATGAAGACCTGGAGGGAGGGGACAAGGCGAGCACCTGCTAACGATTGAGGTTTGCCCGCTTATTACTTTTCATGTCCAAGCCCAAGGGGCCCTGGCCATAGCGTATCATACCGTACCACGCTGTACCATGCCATACCGTACCGTATCATAAAAGATAAATGCGGCGGGAGGGCAGGTTATCGGGGAGACTTTTTCGGATTCATTGAAGGGATCAGGCTGCTTCAAACGCAGGGGAGGTGAAGAACCAGATTGTATTTCGCAAGGATGTCCGTCTGGACGTTCAAGAAGGGGAAACGGGAAGAGGGCCTGGCAAAGATGGACGAGATGGTGTCAGACGCTGCCCGCACCTCCGAGGGCTACCGCGGATACGTGCAGCTCCTCTCGGACGAGAAGGCCGATTCTGCGACCATCATTACGTTCTGGAAAGACGAGGGGGCACGCGAAGCTTCCTCGGCGGGAGTCTTCAGAGACGCGGGAGAGGCGGTAAAACCGTACCTTGAGGGCCAGCCGGCCGTAAGCAACTTTAAGGTATCGGACATTGAGCTACGCATCTGAAACCGGTCCTCTGCCGGACGGGTGATGGCCGAGCTCCGAAGAGGATAAATGTGGCGGGATAGAGGATATGTAAAGTGGTCTTTTAGTTCGCGGGTGGGAGGCATGAGCGAACCGACAAAGTGGAGATGTACCGTGTGTGGATACATTTACGACCCGGAGCAGGGGGACCCTGTGGCGGGGATAGAGCCGGGGACGGCCTTCGAGAGCCTGCCGGCGGAGTGGGTGTGCCCGGTGTGCGGGGCGCCGAAGGACATGTTCGAGCCGTATGAATGAAGGGAAGAAAAGCTAGAGCTTGAATATACTAACGTTTATAGTGGCCGCTCACCGTAACATCCGATCGAGAACATTTCCCAAGCCCTTGGAGGGTGGGCTCGTCTCTAGCGGAGTTTGCTAAAGCGTACAATACCAATACTTTAATCTAAAGATGAACGGCATCCTCAAAATCTGGTCTTCTACAATTAGTATTTATATTGATTAAGGATAAACAGTTCTAATCATGAAGACGAGCCTTTATATTCCGTTTGAAAATTTTACGATAGAAAATATTGATGGGCAAAAAGCTCTTTATAAGAAACTAGTGGAAAGCGGGCCTCCATATAGCTTAATAGTGCGTGAATCCCCCTCTTGAAATCAGCTAAAAGACACTGTTCCTCAATCAGACATGATTAAAATCATTAGTGAGGACGAAGTTCAAAAATTCAAAGATCAGGCTAATGAGTTTTTTCACCAACAATGGATAAAATTGGTCCGACTGTACAGTATGCTGATGGGCACACAGAGCTGACTGCTAATTTATTTTCTTGCTACCAGCGGGCATTATCTTGTTTTCTCATAGCCCATAAATACAAGGCCAGGATATATGATGAGGACATTTTAACATGCAACCTAAATCTTTCTAGCAATTTACGGCCAAACAAAATACCCGAGGATGCAATACTGCCAGTTGAATTTGTCGAAAGGTTAGCTGCTGGCTATAAAACTGACTCCATTCCTACTCTATCAGTTAATAATAACTGTGATATTCTGAAAGAGTATTATAGAATACTCAGCAAAACTGATGTACAAAATTTATCTAAGCAGAATTATCGATTTGGGGTCTTGAACGTAAATAAACAGTTATTGAAGCTAGAGCTCCGTGATAAACTAACGGAAATAGTTCAAGATAGTTGGACGCCGCTTTTTGTTGATGGGGCAATGATTCCCCTATCATACCTAACACAGGACTATACTCCTTGGATAGATATGCTAGCTAATGCGGGTCTGAAAATACTGAGCTATTATGACTTAAGGGAGTATGCGCCCCCGATTCAGAACCCGCAGTTGTATCAGTATACTCATTCGGGGAGTGCAGTATTATCTTATGAACCTTTTAACTTAGAAATGACAATTCGTGTTCAACTACCAAGGTCGTAATTCAATCAATGTTAAGTTTATACACGCAGCACTAACTGCTAGCTAGCGATTTCAGTCCTACAATAAATAACAATTTCTCTTCGTCAGCTTGCTTATTCATGTCAAATGTGCAAAAGTTATGTCTTAAAAACGGTGAGTATTATGTCTAAGGCGCATACGTCAAAAAGGAGAGCGATATGGGTTCGGAAACTTATGATAACATTCTCATATTATGCCCGAAGCACCATAAAGAGTTCGATTTAGGAAACAGACAAATACTCACCCATAACGCCAACTGGATCGCGTTCATGCTGAATAATAAACAGTATGCAATCGACTTATCTCGCAAGTGAATTATGGTTGTAAGAGAGCTACAACTTAGGTGTTTTATCGAAAGAAGGCAAAACTATAGCATAGACGCGACTATTACTTTTACCCACCTCTGTAATTTTTATCTTAATTTCACATAGTATCAATTAGAAAAGTTAAATGGCAACCTATTATCACAAACAACTACGGCTTAACGACTTTACTGGCGATGGTGAAGACCTAGTGACCTACCAGACCTACAAAACTCTTGATGGTAAAAGTAAGAGTGCTGTTGCAAGGATCGGTGATGGTAGGATCATTAAACGGTTCGACAAGACTGGTACGGCAGTTTCTGGCGAGGATATCGTCTGTCCGCACTTTCTTGAGTTAAAGTGGGCCTACGGTTGTCCGTTACAATGTGCCTATTGCTATTTGCAGGGGACCCTAAGATTTCTACCCAACAAGAAGGCCCCGAATAAGCGGTCGGCGGAAGAAATCGGCGCGGCGGTGAAACGTTTCCTGGAAGAAGCAAAGGCACCAGAAATACTCAACTCGGGGGAGTTGGCGGACTCACTGATGTGGGAAGGGACAGAATGGGCCCTTAGTAAGTCAGCGCTTCCACTCTTCACGGGGACTAAGCATAAGGTTCTCTTGGTGACGAAGCTGGATCGCATAGATAACCTATTGAGGTTGGATGGAGAGACGAGGAAAAATGTGATCGCCTCGTTTAGCATAAACTCAGCACCTGTGGTAGAGAGATGGGAAACTGGGGCGCCTCGTCCGGAAAGGAGGATAGAGGCGGCTGGGAAGCTCATGAGCGCTGGGTTTGAGGTAAGGCTAAGGGTGGATCCCATAATCCCCTATCCTGAGGACTGGCTGAAACACTATAAGAATTTGGTCGATTCAATATTCAAGAAACTGTACCCGGCGCGGATCACACTTGGCTCACTTAGAGGATTGCAGTCGACAATAAACTGTTCGAAGGATAGGAGCTGGGCAGAGTATCTGGGTGATAGGTCAAAGTGGGGAAGAAGGATACCTTTCGCGCAAAGATCCGAGATATTCTCATCGATTATAAAGTATCTAAACGACCAGTATGACTATGCGGACATAGCACTTTGCAAGGAGCCAATATCGATGTGGGAAGCACTCGGCATGGACTGGAAACATTGTAGGTGCAACTGTACATGGTAGAGCCTAAAGACACGCTATGGAAAATGAACGAACACACTAAGGCAAAACACGATATCTTACAGGGCTATCTAAAAGCCTGGTTTCCGATACTGAGTTCGAGTCGTTTTTCCGACAAACTGGTGTATGTTGATGGATTCGCAGGCCCTGGCAAATATGAGGGAGGAGAGGACGGTTCGCCTATTATCGCCTTAAAGACCATTCTTTCACATACGCTTCAGAATCGACTGAAGAGCATAAAATGCCTGTTTATTGAGGAAAGAAAAGACCGACTCGACCATTTGAGTAAGATGATAAGCGAATTAGAGCTACCGAAGAACATCGAAGTATCGCTTAAACATGGAAAGTTCGCAGAAGTCATGGAAAAATATTATGCCGAGTCTGAGAAAGATGGATCCAATCGAAACCCAACCTTTGCGTTTATTGACCCGTTTGGATATACAGAAACAGGCGGACCAAAGCTGTTGGGACGCATATTAAAGTATCCTAGCTGCGAAGTGTTGTTGACGTATATGGTCGGTTTCATAGACAAATCCGCCTATAGTTCTGGACACTTTGAAACTATCTGTGAGGAATTAGGGTTTTCTGGTGAAGAGATTAAGACCATAATTAACTTGCCTGAAATGGAGGATCGAGAAAAATTATGGATAACCACCTTGAAGAGCAAGCTGATAGAAGAGAGTCAACAAAACCTCTACCATTTATGTTTTTGTGTGAAGGGGTACAAGAATAGAACACTGTATTATTTGGTTTATTTCACGAAGCACAAAAAAGGATTAGAAGTTATGAAAGAAGCAATGTTTAATGTTGGTAAGACCGGGACTTATGTGTTTTCTGACCATACGTGTAACCAGTCAAGTCTAGTAGACTATTCGAAAGAACTTTGGATCGCGGATGCTGCAAAAGAGGTTTATCGAAATTTTGCAGGCGAGACGGTTCGAGTCTTAAGAGTAAAAGATTGGGTTATAATTAATTCATTGTACAAGTGGAGGAAAGAGATCTTAAGACTTCTGGAAAAGGAAGGTCATATCGAGTTTTTGGGTTCAAGGAAGATGCGGTTCACGTATCCTGACGGCGGAATGATAACGTTTTTGGAAAAATAGATTTCGTCAAGATTTTGCGTTATCGTATTTTTGTCGATGCACCAACTTACCGCTTTACTGGTTCAGCAGTGCAGTAAACTCCAACCAACACTGTCCGCATTCTAACCGTATCGTTATTCGTACACTAGTAAACCATTAAGCATACTGAGCTGACCCTTACTCTTTTTTTATACACGTCAACAGCACCTAAAGGAAGAGATTTACGAAGGCCTCTTGAAGAAGAATGCTGAGGACATAAGGGAGGTCGGGCAGTATTTCACTCCTCGCTCCTTGATCAAGGCGATAGTTGAGGTCATGCGCCCAGAACTGGGGGCTACATCAATGGTGGGAGGTCCTGGTTTCCTGTCGGACCGCCAGCGCGGGTATTTAACATAGTCCTTTTATCGTGATACCGCCTATTATCGATTGATGGCGATATTCGCTTGCAATAGATTGCTAGGTGGATCGGAAAGGCAATGTACAAAATATGAGGCTGATCGTTCCTTGGCAGAATTGAGTGCTATATCCCTATTTACTGGTGCAGGTGGATTGGATTTAGGTTTCGTACAAGCCGGGTTTTCGATAAAAGTGTGCGTAGAGATAGATCCCTTTTGTTGCAACACTTTGAGGCATAATAGACCATCGTGGAAAATCATCGAGAAGGATATCACACTAGTTCCGACAAAAGAAATTCTTGAGGTAGCGGGCATCTCTGAGGGAGAGGCAACAGTAGTGATCGGGGGGCCCCCTTGTCAGCCATTTAGCACTTTAGGTAAAAAAAAGGCACTTGAGGATCCGAGAGGAAAATTAGTTTTAGAATACATCCGGGTAATCCGAGAAGCGCGACCTAAGGCGTTCCTATTTGAAAATGTTCCGGGGATCAAATCGGTGAACCGTGGAAGAATCCTTACCGAAGTGCTCGAAGCTTTTACCGAATTAGGTTATGGCGTTAACTATGAAATAATGAATTCGGCTGATTTTGGTGTCCCTCAGCTTAGGAGACGACTTTTTATAATAGGACACAGGGACGGTCGTAGACACATATTCCCTAAAGGGTCTCATTCAAAAAACGGCATTAGGGGAAAAAAATGGGTTACCGTTGGGGAGGCATTTCAGAGATTGAAAGATGAAATCTGGGATTTCAATAGACCCGATAATAAAGTATTCCGACATTCGGATGAGATGAAGTATAGGATGAGTTTGATTGAACCGGGCAAAAACTTCTGGAGTTTGCCTCTTGATCTGAGACCGCCCTGTTGGAAGAATGGCAAACATCTTGGGAAAGATACCTTCGGTCGGATGGAAGCAGACAAACCTGCCCCTACTATTCGGACATGTGCTTACAACCCTACAAAAGGACGGTATATTCATCCCTTCGAGAACCGCGGATTAAATACCCTTGAAATGGCAATTCTACAAGGTTTCCCTAAGGACTACTTCTTCAGCGGAGGCCTAGTTCAAATCGGTCGACAAATAGGGGATGCAGTGCCACCTCCCCTTGCAAAGGCTCTAGCTACCAGCATCATAATGCAGTTGGGTACGCGGTGTTATGATCTCCTAAATTACCGATAGCCATTTCTCGATGGTCTTTTCGACATCTAACACAGTAGCACAATAAGTTAGCTCATCAACGGCCTTCCTCGGCGAAGAGCGTACATCGGTTATTGTATCTATCGAAGGATTGGATAATGCAATCTCGTCCGCCTTATTAATTGTCGACCCAACTATGCCATAGTATTTTGTATCCAGTTGGGGGTCCCAAAATCGGGTGCGCAAATGAGAAATGATTGCTTTCAAGAGACTTCCTTCATACACTATCTGATAACGTCGGTCGGGTCTAAGTGCGGATTTTACGGCAATTCCGAACTTCAGCGCATTATATGAACATTTACCTCTCAATTTAGTATATGCGTTTGATACATGATTAATTGTATCGAAACTTACTCCATTCATCGCTACTGAGGAAAAGGCACTTTGGGAATTGTCGAGATTCACGCATATCAAATCAGGATTTGACAGAGTAATATTGATCCCTTGCTTACGCAATAAATCAAATAGTGAGTCTAGCGCGGTCAGTGCTTCGCCATCATAAAGCTGCCAAAACTGCATCGTGGCCGCGTTTGGAAGGTTGATAATTGCGATCTTGTTATCATGAGACTGGTTGTATCTTACCGCACTGTTCCATGCAATGATTGCGATTAAAGTTTCAAACCAACTTCCAATCAAGTTCCGGAATGCTTGGTCTGAAGGCTTCCTTCCGAACAACACACCACTGGATCTCTCGACGCGTTTCTGAATACCTGTTAACATCTCGGTAAATTTGCAATTATCGTTTAACTCATACTGTGAGAAGTAGCACACCATTGGCTCGTTTGTTTTTCCACTAATCAAACCCTTCTCATTTTTTGTACTGCATGGACGACTACATGCCTCGCATCGAGGATATGGGTATTTTGACATATATTTTTGCAAATGGTAATTAGATACTTAAGTGGTTTATCATTCGATGAGCTCAATATTAGCCCTCAGGACAGGGTTTGCAAAGGCATTGGAACGTTGGTATACTTCAAACAAGAGACAATTTTTCTGGAGAAAGACGCGGAACCCTTATGAAATCTGGCTAGCCGAGGTATTGCTTCAGCGGACGCGTGCCGATTTGGTCGAGCGTGAACTTCCTCAAATCATGGAGCGGTTTCCCGATGTTCATAGCTTAGCAAGGGCGCCGATCCATGAGATTGAAGATAGCATCAAAAGACTCGGTCTGATTCATCGGTCGATGTATATAAAAAAGGGTGCCGAATATGTTACCTCGGCATATAGAGGAGTCTTCCCAAAAACAGTCGATGAATTGCTATCGATTCCGAGTATAGGTAATTATGTGGCCAATGCAATAACTGCTTTTGTATATAATCAGAAAACGCCCATTGTCGATGTTAATGTGGTTCGACTGTTGACCCGAGTTTTTAATATAAAAAGCAATCGAAAAAGGCCTCACACAGATCCGATCTTCTATAACTTTCTATTGGGAATCGATACTGATTACGATTACAAGATTTTATTGTACGCCATTCTAGATCTAGCATCAACAGTATGCACCAAAATTCCAAAATGCAAAAATTGCCCGCTGAGAGGATTTTGTTTAGCACATCAGAAAGATCATATGGTCTGACCATATACTTTAAATAACAAAAACATATTTATTCCATGGCCCTTGCCCCCAAACTGAATATACCACATTATTCGATAAGCGTACTACACACAAAGTACAAAAAAGGAGAAATTTTCGCCAATCGGAATTACCAACGATCTCTGGTTTGGCGAAACCCGCAGAGGGTCAATTTAATTGATTCAATAATGAACAATTATTCGATAGGTGTGTTGGTGCTATATTGCAATAAAAAGGGTAAGCTAGAGATCTTGGACGGACAACAAAGGGTAGATGCAATAATTAGATACCTTAACGATGAATTTACTTGGAATGATTGCAAATATAGGGACTTAGATAAGACGTCGAAAGACGAATTTAATGCCTACCCCATCTACTATATTTTGTTGGAGTCTTCGTTAACAGAACAACAGGTTAGTGACATATTCATTCGCCTCCAAGAAGGGACTCCTCTGAACACCGCCGAAAAGGTAAATGCGTTTACGGGACGATTCCGCGATGCGTTCATAAAGCTGCACGAGAGCGCCCTTTTCAATAAATTAAAAAATAAGCGATTCCGATCTAGGCTGCTTGCAGCCCAGTTCATGCTATTGGAGCTTGAAACGAATTTCGATAAAAGTGAGTTTCCCAGTCTTAGTTACGATTCCTTTAAGAAAGTCAATGAAAAATACAGAAAGCGCGTGCCAAAAGATCGGGTTAAGCATTGTAATGTTATAGTAGATCTCTTAAGAAAATGCTTAATAAATCAAGCAAATGCAATCCCCTATAGGGATTGGATCAGTATTTATCTTTTAACATCTTATCTTCATTTAAAAACAACGGCGGTCAATAATCTAGGTCCTCAGATTAGTGACTTTGCTATGTTTTTCTTAGGTCGGCTAAGGAAATTTTCAATTTATAATACTTCGCCTCCTCGAGGGATGTCTCAAAAAGAGTTCAAAAAGTATATGGAGTATAAACAGGTAGGCCGACGAGCTATCCATGAGGATTCTATTAAAAAACGTTTCGAGATTATTCTGGATGAGTATAAAAAGAGGTATCACGATAAAATTAAGGATGAACGGCGCCTCTTTACTGAAGCGCAAAAGAGAAAGGCGTTCTACGAACAAGGAGGGCGATGTAGCCTCTGTAGGGAAGAACTCGACTATGACGCTGCAGAATGCCACCATCATGAGCCATATGGAGAAGGCGGCCCTACGGTCGAGGAAAATATCCAAGTGGTGCATCCGGAATGCCATAAAAAACTTACTCAAGAACGTAAATCCCGCTCCTCCGTAAAGTGCGCCCCGGCGCCCCGGCAGCCGCCCTGAACGCCTGCTCCCATGCTCCTCAGCCCGCCGACGACGCGTTTAGGTTGCCGATCGTCTTCTTTGTTAAGGGCGTTCATCGTCACAAATTCTTTGCTAGTTCTTCCTCATTATTGAAAGCATGGAAGAATACAGGAACGTTCTGTGTATTGGTTGCCTTGAAACTGGTCATAAGCCAGTCTCCATTCTGGAACATCAGCGTCCTGTCCATAAACGCGTCATCGATGGCAAAGGTATCGGATATCAGCTGCCTGTCATACGGCCTCGGCATAGTGCTGACGAAGTAGCTGTGCAACTGCTGCAGGGCGTTGGTGTTCAGATGGGCTATCCTCTGGGTGCTTATCCACCCGTGAAGATGGTACTTCCGCCCATGGCGCAGCAGCCGCTCCACAGCCATGCTCGAGGCATCGGTGCCATCATCTCTCTTCTTCTCCTGAGGGATAAACTCCTGCGCCTCGTCGAAGATAAAGACGACTCTCGGCTCCAGTGTAAAGGTAGACTTCCTGCGTCTGAACACCTCCCGGATGACCTTTGCGCAGAAGAATCTGGCCACATCTGCTTCTGGGAGATTGACCACGAAGACCTTCGGCGAGTCCTCCTTAACGCTCAACACCTCCTCGACGAGCGCGTGAGCATCGTAAGTAGACGCCTTCTGTTGTAACCTGCCCTCTAATGCCACTCCAAGGTTTACAAAGATCGACTTTAGTGCAGCATCATCCCTGAGCTTTGCTTTGGATAGAAACTCCAGGATACCGTCAACCAGGTTTACAGTTGTCTGATCCATGGAAGAGTCTGCATCGAGCCTATTATCGGCCATAAAGCCGCGGATGATCTCGATTACCTTTGGGACAAGGACCTTCTGGGCGGCCGCGCCGTATTTTTCGTTCAGCAGATCGGATAAAGCGTTGATCAAACCTCCGTAAGTGGTGTACTGCAGTACGGCTTCCTCCGCCTGCGAGGCTATGTCCAATGCCCTTACCTTGTCGTCAATGATCAGTGAACGGATCGCGGAGATCATCCTGGCCTTGTCCTTCGCCAGCGCTTCAGGGCAGACGTGCCTCCTGTAATAATCTTCGGCGATCTCATCGGGATCATCGCCTTTCAGTGCCTCGGCAAACAGAACCCTGCTGGAAGAGGTCCTCAAGACGTCGAGGATGCTGATGCCGTACTCAGACGAGACATCGAAGATGACAAACTTGGACTCTGGCACCGCAGACAGCGCTTTCCTGACTATCAGGGAGGTCAGGTTGCTCTTCCCCGAGCCGGTAAATGCAAACAGCCCCACGTGGTAGTGGAGCAGCTTCTCAAGGTTGACTGTGAAGGGCAGTTCATCATCGGTTACGCCCAACAGGTTCCCGATCTTGAAGCCCTCGCAGTCGGTCCGGGGAGGGGTGTAGCAGATGAACTTTTTAATCATCTCGGCGCTGAGCAGCTGGACCTGAGAGCCTATAAGGGGAGCTATGCCTTTGCGCACGAAGGAGGGCGCGCCGTCTTTAACCTCTATCACGTAGCCAGTGGGGGCAGCCACTATATCGATCCATGTGCTCCTGGAGCCTGCATTCCATTCTTTTTCAATAAGGGACATGAACTCCCTTCGTATGGCCGCAGGCTGGCTCCTGTCCAAGGTAAGCATGCTGTAGTGGAAAGGGCATACGTCGGCGATCTCGTAGACGGAGAATGAGTCGTTGGTGTTTATGCCCATCATATTCGGAATGGCCAAGAGCCGCCCCACTTCGATCTTCTTTACCACGTCGGGAGAATACTCGGCCTCCACCCTGGCCGTCCTGAAAGTAATCGAGGAACGGCCGTCCGCCGTAGTCCTCGTAGTGGAGGCGATCTCGCGGAGCCTCGCCACAAATTTCCCGTCAAGGGTATCAAACAGATTCATGTATTACCTCTCCTCTTTGACTCGATATCAGACCGATAGTTGCGGAACCTTGAGTTGAAGAGTACCTGCTGATCGAAACTGCTGTTGGTGAGCTCGAGGGAGACCGTTGAGAGGTACGTCGCCCTCATGCCCTCCAGAATGGCCTTGGCCTTCTTGTCGGCAAGGAAGAGGGGGTAATTGTGCCCCAGGGCCTCAGGCACGACTTCCAGGGCCATCGAGTGCAGCACGGCCATCACCAGGTGCGCGATCCCGCTCTCCTTTGCGAAATGGATCATGGGCTCAATAACCTCATCCACTCCGCCGTCCGCATGTAGAAGGAGGAGCTCGCCCGGTTCGTCAAAGCCGGGGTAGCAGGGGCGGTCGTACGAGAAGACGTGGCTCCTCACCGACGGGTCGGAATCGCTCTGCCAGAGCTGGACGTAGGACTTTACGAAGAGCCGCTCGGCCGAGATAACGTTCTTGAAGGCGCCCCTGACCCTCGCCTCACCGCTATTGAGCGTCAGATCCTCGTCGGGGGCCATGGTCCGGAAGCATGCGTCGAACTCGAAGGTCCTCCAGGGGCATTTACAATCCCCGCAGTTGATGACGCTGTGCGTCTGGAGCAGCATCTTGTCACTGTTGAAGGCGGGCAATGGCCCGCCCATCTTCAGCGCCCCGGCGTTTTCCAAGATCGGGACAATAGTCTTGATGAGCTCCGATGCCGAGGAGTCCTTGATCAACCCTAAGACCAGCACGTTCTCTTCCCAGGCCGACCTGATAAGCTTGTAGAGCATTATCAGGGTCAGGTAGTCCAGGTCATCGGACGTAATCCAGCATCTTTTGCCATCCTTCTCATAAATCAGGGGGTGTTTCCCCTCGGGCGTGTTAAAGACGTGCTCGGACACAGCCATGGCGGCGGAGAACACCCGCTCCCAGTACGCCTCAACCCCCGGCCTCAGGCGATAGCCCATTTCATTTGTAAACGGGTCATAGTCAGCGCGTATCTCCCGCAGGAGCTTGGCCACCTTGCCTGCCCGATCCCGGCTGGCGCCCGTGATATCCAGCACTTCGGCCGGATCCAATGCATCCCTCTGGCCCATCAATGCATACAGGACAGCATATTTCAGGAAGTGGCTTCTTGGAGGAGGTATCCTCAGTCGAGGGTTTGGATGCAACATCCTGGCGAGTTCAAGGTCGAGGCGGGTCACCTTGCCATGCGGTGTATCAACTCCGATCAGTACAGAGTTGTCGAGCCTTTCCTTTACGCTCCAGACCAGATGGCCCAGATTCCCCGCCAAGGTCCTGTCGAGAATGACCACCTTTATTCTAGAATCTTTTTCCAGAAGCCGCTTGACCGCCAGATAGTATTCGGAAAGTTGCATCAAGGCATTGGGAAGACGTATCGGATCGATCTCCACGCCGCTCTCGGTGATCTCGCTCGAGACCCTTGAAAAGTCCTCGTCGTAGATGGGTATGGCCGTTGAGACGCAGGCAGTGGCAGACGTCGGCGCTTCGTCGCCGGCAATACAGCCGGTTTTGGTGAATGTAAGCGATCCCTCGTAAGCGAACGACCCCGCATAGAAGATGAGCATGTCCAGCTGTTCATCGTGGGCCACGGTCCCATCGATCGCGATGAAGCGGACCTCATCACTACCGAAGAGCTTTTCTGCAGCTGACAAGGCCACGGCAGGGTCGTACCCCTCACGCAGAAGGCGGGCAATATCGGCCGAAGACCTTTGGAGGTTTTTGGTCTTATCCCTAAAGGAGCTGATAACGTTGCGTGTTGAAGATTTCACCAGTTCGATTATCCTATCCTGATCTTGGTTCAAACTCCTCGCCTTTTGAGGTCCTTAGTGGAATCGAACAAGATTGTTAACGGCGTCAGGTTTATCGTTAATAAACGGCTATATGTTGAACGCTATGTAACTAATATAACTTAACATTCCATATTAGCTATTCCAAACGACTTATCCTGAAGTATAATTCAAGCATATGAAACAACGTCGAATACGTAATCTCTTTTAACAGGTCGTTGGACATATAAAGACTTCATAACCAAAGCGCTTTGGGAGTCGCGGGCAGTTGTAGTGAAGTGTGTATATATCAGAAGCGCTAATATTGTTATCTTAATCATAGGTGACATAGTTGAGTCTAGAAGAAGATATTTTTGAGGAATATTTTCAAAAATTGAAGGACTTGGGAACATCACTTGAACTTATTGACGGCGTGAAGAGACTCTGGAAAAACAGGAAGCTGACATCGACCGACGAACTACAGGCTCTAATTGATGGTGAGCAAGCTAATGCAATTAAGGATAAATAAAATCCACATTCATGCCTTTAGGGGCATACCCGATTACGAGTTGGGTTTGGAAGGGAAAAACCTGCTAATAAAAGGAGACAATGGAACTGGTAAGAGTTCTTTTATAGACGCTTTCGAATTTTTCTTCACGGGGACCCTAAGAGCTTTAGAAGGCACACAAGGTCTTTCTCTAAAAAGGCATGCGGTTAACGTAAAATTTGATCCCTCTGACCTAAGCGTTGCCTTAACGCTGAGTCCCGGTCAAGTCACATTAAAAAGAACCTTAGCGGAGGAGCCAACGCCCTCAGAAAATACAGCAGATTACTTCGGAGAAGCTAAGATGGAACTTTCACACTCCGACGATCGCAGATATTAGAATTCATACATGCTAAACCGAAGGATCGTTTTTCTGCACTATCCAATATCATGGGTTTAGCAGTTTTGGACGAGATTGAGCTCAATCTAATGACTATGAGAGATAAGGCTAAAGGAGAGCTAGAAGCGTTAACTGAGCGGGAAAATGAGCTTTATGAAGAGCTTTCAAGAGTTCTTGCTAGAAAAGTGACAAACCTGAATGATGCGCTATCGACGTTAAAAGGGCAATTGAAAAATAATCACTTACCAGAACTGGATTCATTTGATAAAATAACCGAATACTGCGAGAGCACGCTACAATCCTCCGTATTGTGGAGTATTAATGAGAAGGCAGGAACTTTTAGTAAAATAAGGGGATTGGTGGAGAAAAGTCCATTCTCCGGAGATTTAGAGGAGAAAATAAAGGCGTTTAATCTTAATTTTAACCGTTTCAAAAAAGATAAATATACTGTAAAAACCGAGTACATAGAACTACTTTCCGCAGGTAGATCACTCATAGCTGATGAGAGAAGAAATACCTGTCCCCTGTGTGAACAACAAATTGACACCCATACCGTTTTGGGGGCGATAGAAAAAAGAATTGGAACTTTGGTTGGGTTAAGCACTCTTGCGGGTAATTTAAGGACAGCGTTGTCCAATATTATTAACGCGTTATCCGAAATAAAATCTGAACTAGAAACCGTAAAAACCCAATTAAGAGGCACAGATTTTACTTCAGAAGAAGAGCAACTTGAGAGGGCATTAAAAGATTTCAACTCATTAACTAAGTTGTTAAAAAAGACAGAAGCTTTCAAGAAAGAACTTCCATACGATATGTATCGTACATTATCACGTAGTATAGAAGATCTATTTGCAGGCATTTCGTCAAAGTGTAATCGAAAATTAGCCGAATTGGAATTATCTGCAAGGAAATCTAAGATGATTTCTAGTGCGACCCTCCTAGGTCAAATAAAAAATATCATTGACAGGATTGATGAAAATAGTGAAGAGCTTTCCAAAATGAATGCGCGCTATACTTTGGTCAATAGATTGTTTACCACATTCTCGGAGACGAAAAAACAGAAAGTACAAGAAACTTACGATGCAATCAGGAAAGATATCCAGAAATACTATACTAAACTTCATCCAACAGACAACCCCACAAATATAGATCTGAGTGTTGAACTAGGGAGAAGGGCTAGTACAACTATTAAGATTAATGTTTTTGGGAAAAAAGAGGACCCCCGAGCCCTTTCAAGTGAGGGTCACCTTGATTCTTTAGGATTGTGTATTTTTCTGGCGTTCATTAATAAATTCAACAGAGCTTGCTCGTTGCTCATATTGGATGATGTAGTAACTACAATAGATAATCATCATCGAGAGAAGATTTGTGATTTGCTATTCAGCGACTTCTGCAATAGACAGATGATAATTACAACTCATGACGAAGTGTGGTGTGAGCAATTACGTAATTATCAAAGAACTTACGGCATAGACGGTAACTTCAAAAATTTAACAATAACAAACTGGGACTTAGCTCAGGGTCCAGTAATTGTTCCATACAAACCAAGATGGGGCAGAATTCAGGATAAAATAAAGAATGGTGATAAAAGTGCCGGTAATGAAGGACGCCACTATCTAGAGTGGTTACTTGATAAATTATGCGATGTTACAAAGGCACCAGTCCCTTACAATAGCTCGAAGAGATACGAAGTGTGGGAGCTATTGCCATCAGTAGAAGCTAGGTTAAAGAAACTCATTAATGATGTAAAATATTTATCTGAAGTAAATTCGGTATTTATGGAATTGCGTAAAACATTACCTATGGGAAATCTTCTTTCTCATTATAGCCTTCTATTGGATCAGATCTCTATCACAGAAGTACGGCATTTTTGCGAAGCAGTATATAACATTCATAATAAGTTTCTGTGTCCCTCTTGCGGCACTTTTGTCAGTTATTACTCGAAGCTGAAGGAGTTACGTTGCGACAACGATAAATGTACAAACCAATTAAGGATCAAAACAAACTGAATATGGTTAGGGCAGACATTGCCTCATGGTAATTGCACGGCAGGTACGGCATTGGAGCACCCATGAGATAGCCATATCCTTCAAATCATGGATCTATCATAGATGACTAAAGTGCCTCTTCCAGCAACTTAGGCCCAGTTACAGTCATGAAGAGAGCTATCAGTATGTGTTCATTATGTATTATATCCCCAGCCTCTTCAGTGCCGCCGGCACCGCCTCAGCCAGCTCCTCCGCCGTAAAGTGCGCCCCGACACCCTCCGCCAGCATATCCCCGGCGTACGAGTTCAGGAACGACGCCCCGGCAGCCGCCCTGAAAGCCCCGGCGCCCGTGCTCATCAGCCCGCCCACGAGCCCCGCCAGCACGTCGCCGGTACCGCCGACCGCCATCCCCGGGTTCCCTATCGTCTTCACCTTGTACCGCTTCCCGTCCGCAATAATATCGTACCGCGACTTTACCAGCAGCGTGACGCCCAGCCTCGACGCCCACTTCATCACCAGGGGCAGCCTCTTCTTCCAGCTGTCGTCCTTCTCCGGCGGGAGCTTCTCCTTCGTGAGGTTGTAGAACTCCATGGCATGCGGAGTGATCACAGTCCCCGTCCCAATCCCAGTCACAGTCTCCGCACCTGCACCTGCACCTGCACCTGCATCTGCACCCGCGCCCGCGCCAGCAGCCGTCTCCGCATCCGCCTTCGTCTCCGTCAGCGCCGTAAGGTCCTCGCCCAGCGCCTTTATCGCGTCGGCGTCCACCACCAGCGGGACCCCCTGCGTGCGCGCGTGCCTTATTATCTCCCGGGCGGCCTCCTTCGTCTCAGGGTCCAGCCCCAGGCCCATCCCGATCACCACGGCGGTAGCCTTCTTCATCTCCTCCTTCAGCGCCGGCACCGACTCCCTGTCCAGCCGGTCCTCCGAGGGCAGCGGCACCACGATAAGGTCGGGCGAAAACGTCCGCACCGTCCCCACAATCGACTTGGGCACGGCCATCGTCACCAGGTCGACGCCCAGCTTCAGCGCGGCCAGCGCTGAGAGGGTCGGCGCCCCCACGTACCTATCCGACCCTCCGATAACCAGCAGGCGCCCCCCCTGGCCCTTGTGCGCGTACTCCCCCTTGGGCCTGAAGGCGAGGCGCAGGTCCCCCGGCCCCGTATAGATCTCGGCCTCCGGCGGCATGCCTATGCTGATGGTCTCGATCTCCCCCGCCTCCTTCGGCTTCTTCATCAGCCCCGCCTTCGGCTTGTGGTGGGTCACGGTCAGGTCCGCCCTGAACGCGATCCCGGCGGATTCACCGGTCGCCGGATCGATCCCGGTCGGCACGTCCACCGCCACCTTAAATGCCTTTGAGGAGTTCGCCAGTTCCACCGCGGAGTTGAGCGGCTCCCTCAGCGGCCCCCGTGCCCCCGTCCCGAGCATCGCGTCGACGATGATGTCCGCCGCCTTCACCTTCCCCTCCAGAGGCTTTAAATCAGCCTGCGTGGCCGCTGCATGCTTCTCGATCGAGTCCATCCTCTCTATCACTGAATAGTTGGACCTCGCCTCCGGCGTCGCTATCTGCGCTGGCTTGGCCATCAGGACAACTGCTACGTCGGCCCCCAAGAACGAGAGGTGCCTCGCGATGACGAACCCGTCCCCGCCCTTGTTCCCCGTATGACAGAGCACCACCACCCGCTTCCCCTTCAGCCCCATCCTCTTCTTCAGCGAGCAGACCACGCCGCTCCCTGCGTTCTCCATGAGCTGCAGCCTCGACACGCCAAGGAACTCGGCGTTCTCGTCGAGGGCCCTCGCCTCCTCGGGAAGGATCGACAAGCAGGATCACCACCGCTTACTACAGAGCCCGACCTTAAAAATCTGTTCCATGCGCTTACTGCTGGAGCCAGGCGTCCCTGACGCAGACCTCGAAGAGCAGCCTCCCCCTAGCCCCGCTGGGGAGCGGGTTGACGAATATGTTCTCGCCGAGCATCTCGGAGAGGAGCCCCCTGAACAAGCCCGTGAGGTAGCACCTGAGGCTGTATACCGCGGCTTCGAGCTGCGGCGGTACCGCCACCGATATCGTCCCGCTCCCTGACGCAAGGTCCACCCGCGAGGTGTCGAGCTCGCCGATCCTGATGATCTCCCGGAGCGCGCCCGGGTTCTCGATCAGCACCTTGGGGGCGTAGCCCTTCTCGACCATCACCCGCACCACGTCCCGCCCGACCTCCTCGCCCACCGCGGTTATGATGAGGGGGGCGCCGCTCTGGAATATCTCGCTGAGGGTCCTGAAGAAGACGCTGTGCAGGCGCAGGTCGAGCGCCGGCACCACTTCCCTGCGGATAAAGCCCCTCAGCTCGCGCCGGGACTTGGCCGGCCCACGCTTGCCGGATCGCTTGGCATGAAGCGCCTCAGGCATACGCCATAGCGTATCTTCCTGCCAGCGTAAATAGCTTTGTATTTAAAAACTAAAAACCGATCCGTTGCGCTACGCTGCGTTACGCTGTGCTACGTTGCATTACGCTGCGCCGGGCGTGCGGCGGTACGGCGCGGCCCGACCCCGGCTCGCCGCGTGATCGGCCGGACATCAGTTAATTAATCCTCCCTGCTACGATATATGGTAAGGTGAACCAGCTTTGGGGTTTTGGGAGTTCGAGGCGGAGCTGACTGACGTAATAAGGCGCACGCACAGCGTCAGGAGCTTCAGGTTCGCCAGGCCGCGGCATTTCGACTACAAGCCCGGGCAGTACCTCTATGTAAAGCTGTCGTCCGGGCTCTCGAACCACTTCACCATCTCCAGCAGCCCCACGGAGCCCTTCCTCGAGTTCACCAAGAAGCTGACGGGGCGCCCGTTCTCCAACGCGCTGGACGCTCTGAGGGTTGGCGACAGGGTGAGGCTGGGCGGCCCCGACGGGGATTTCACGTTCGAGGGGGAGCACCCAAAAGTCGGCATGCTCTCGGGCGGGATAGGGATAACACCGCTGAGGAGCATGTGCAGGTACTGCACCGACAAGGGGCTGGGATCCAGCATCACCCTGATCTACAGCAACCACAGCCCGGAGGACATCGCCTTCAAGGACGATCTCGAGGAGATGCAGGCTAGGAACCCCGGCCTGAGAGCGGTATTCACCGTCAGCGAGCCCGGTCCCGAGTGGAGAGGGCTCGTAGGCAGGATCGACGCCACGATGGTGCGGAGGGAGATCCCAGATTACCGCGAGAGGGTATTCTACACGTGCGGGCCGGCGGCGATGGTCGATGCGATGGTGCGCCTGCTTAACGAACTGGAGCTTCCAAAGGAGCAGATAAAGAAAGAGACCTTCCCGGGCTACTAAAATTGTAGCCCATACACACACTTTCTTACGAATGCTTATCTGCCGACTATCTCTTCTTTACTGCTCTCCCCCGCTCCGCTTCTTGCCCTCTCCCCCTTCCTACTTTCATACTTCCATCCGGCTCTTCCCCGCTCCACACGCATATCGCGCAGCATGCAGGGAAGAATTGTTTAATACCGAAACGTATCAGCATTCCAGCATGGACATCTGGAAATATTATCACATCACGCACAGGCAGCATGTTTTGTGCAACCCTGTCCTCCCCGAGAAGGCCGACCGAATGCTCAGGTTGCTGGACCCCGGCAGGAAGGTACTGGATATCGCTTCCGGTAAGGGCGAGGTGCTTATCAGGCTGGCCGAGCTTTACAACGTATCGGGGATAGGCGTAGACCTCTCCCCATTCTGCATCGAGGAAAGCACAGAAAAGAAGAAGAGGAGGGTGCCGGACGCCGATATCAGGTTCATCCTCATGGACGGCGCCAAATACCGCCCAGAGTCGCCATCCGATACTGCAATATGCCTCGGCGCGAGCTTTGTTTACGGGGGCTATGCACAGACGCTGGATGCGCTCATGGGCATGGTGATTCCGGGAGGCCTCATCATCACCGGCGAACCCTTCTGGATTAAAGAGCCTGACCCGGAATATCTCAGGCGGACTCAGATAAGGAGGGGGGACTTTGCCAGCGGGTTTGGCGGGAACATTACCGTCGGGGAGGAGAAGGGGCTGCGCTGCATATATGCCATGGAGAGCGGCACCGATGACTGGGATAACTATGAGATGCTCCAGTGGAAGTCGGTATACGACTACTCCGTTGAGAGGCCTGATGACCAGGATCTCCCCGAGCTGATGGAGAGGAAGTGGAGGGAGAAGGAGAACTACCTCAGGTGGGAGAGGGGCGTCCTGGGCTGGGGCGTCTACGTCTTCCGCCTCCCTGCATGAGCCCCCGGACGGGGCATGGTCCCCAACACCCGGTAAATCAGGGGCGGGCTACTGGAGACGCCTGGCTCCGGCCCCGCCGCCTGCCTTTCTTCCCCGCGCCCTCGACGGGCAGGACGGGAGCAGCGGGGCTATCCCTGCTTCATTCGCTTGCTCTGGAGGTAATAGTCGTACCCGTCGACCAGGGCGGCCTTGCTCGCCTCCAGGATGTTCGTCGAGACGCCCACGGTCACCCAGCTCGAGCCGCCGTTGGTGAACTCGATGAAGACCCTCACCGACGAGGCGGTCCCCTCCGCGGTCTCTGCTATGGACACCTTGTAGTTCGTCAGCTGCACCATGCCGATCTCCGGGAAGAACTCGATCATCGCCTTCCTCAGCGCCTTGTCCTGGGCGTTGACAGGCCCGTTCCCCTCTGCTATGACGTAGAGCTCCTTCTCGCCGACCCTCATCTTTATCGAGCTCTCCGCCGCGAAGCTGCTGTCCTTGGACTCGCTTATGGTACGCCACTGGACGACCTGGAAGAGCTCCCGGTGCAGCCCGAGCTCCTTGAGCATCAGGAGGTAGAGAGTCCCGTCCGCGCCCTCCAGCTGGTACCCCCTGTACTCGAGGTCCTTTATCCTGGCGAGCAGCTTTGACACCACGGGGTCGCCCTTCTCTATCTTCAGCCCCAGGTCCTTCGCCTTTGCCAGGATGTTCGCCTTCCCGGACACCTCCGAGACGGAGATCCAGCGCATGTTCCCGACTAGAACAGGATCCAGGTGCTCGTAGGCGACGGCGTTCTTCATCACAGCGTCGACGTGTACCCCTCCCTTGTGGGCGAAGGCGTTCTCCCCGACATAAGGCTGGTATGGGCTCGGCCGCATGTGGAGCATCTCGTAGACGTACAGCGAGAGCGGGCGCAGCATCCTCATCCTCTGGGTCCCGATGCCGGTCGGGACGCCCATCTTGAGCTCGAGGCCGGGTATTATCTGGCAGAGGTCGGCGTTGCCACACCTCTCTCCGATGCCGTTTATCGTCCCCTGCACGTGTGTCGCGCCCGCCAGGACGCCCATCAGCGAGTTGGCTACCCCGGTCCCCGCATCGTTGTGGCAGTGGACGCCCACCGGCGTCTTGAACGCGGATACTACCTCCCTGGTCGCGTCGTAGAACGGCTGGGGGAGCATCCCGCCGTTGGTGTCGCAGAGGACGAGCCTCTCGGCTCCAGCTTCGGCGGCGCTCCTCAGCACTTCCATGGCATACGGCTTGTTGTTTTTATAGCCGTCGTAAAAGTGCTCGGCGTCGAATATCACCCTCAGGCCGTGGTCCCGCAGGTACTTTACCGAGTCGTAGACCATCTCCAGGTTCGACTCGAGGGCGGTCTTCAGCACGGTGGTGACGTGGAGGTCCCACGCCTTGCCGAAGATCGTGGCGGTCTTCATGCCGCTCTCCACGAGGGCGTTGAGGTTCAGGTCGTCTTCAGGCCTGATCCCGCTCCTCCTGGTGCTGCCGAAGGCGACGACCTCCGCAGTCTTCAGCGCCATCTCATGTACCCGGCGGAAGTACTCCTCGTCCTTCGGGTTGGAGCCCGGCCAGCCGCCCTCGATGAAGGCGACTCCGAACTCGTCGAGCTTCGCGGTTATCCTCAGCTTGTCCTGGAGGGAAAAGTTCACGTCTTTCGACTGGCCGCCGTCACGTAGGGTGGTGTCGTATATCTCAACCTTCGATTTGGTAATCCCCCATTAGGGCACGCTCCGGTGATGGAGATGCATTGCCGGTTGAGCTAATAACCCTTTTGGTGGGGGGCGGCGGGCTGGTGGCCGGACCCCTGCCGGAGGGGGCGGCCCGCGGGGTTTCCGGTGCCGCACGCCATCCAGAGAGGGGCGGCGCTTGCCGGGAGAATAGGTTAATAAAAATCGGCGTGGAGATAGTATCGGGGAAATATTTTGTCAGAGAGAGGAGACAGACTCCGCTGTGACGTGTGCAACCTCGTCGTGGACGTAGTCGATCCATGCGCATGCGAGCCGGCCTGCGTCGTCTACTGCTGCGAGCAGCCCATGACCAGGGTCAGCAGGGCAGAGAGGACCGCTGCCCGGTCTGCCGGCAGGACGGCGGGCAGGAGGGGGGCAAAGGGGGGCGAGTCGGAAGCCACGGCGGGCACTTCCGAGGCCGCGGGGAGAGAGGCTGCGTCCGGGGCGCCCAGAGAGGGGGGCACCCGGTAGCCAGCAGCAGCCGGCGGCATCAGGGTCTCCGGGATCGGAAGGTCCCGTTCTCTTCTTTTTTATGGTATGGCTGATGGCTATGCGAGGGTTAAGGGCACGTTAGGGGTATGTTTTGGGACCTCGGGGCCGGGAGCCACCAACCTTGTAACCGGAGTTGCCACTTCATACCTGGACAACATCCCGGTCCTGGTGCTCACGGGGCAGGTTCCGACCTCGTCTTACGGTAAAGGCGCTTTTCAGGACTCCACAAAGGATGGTGTTGACTCTGTCCTCATGTTTGACCCGATTACAAAACGCAGTTCGATGATTATTTCGAAGTACAAGGTTTCTGATGAGATACATGAAGCGCTAAGGCTAGCCCTCACGGGCAAGAGAGGCCCTGTCCACCTCAGTCTCCCCAAGGACGTGATGTCGGCGGAAATTGAGTGCGAGCCCCCGCCGCCAGCGTCTCATAGACGGTCAACCGAATACTTTGACCGCCGCATGGTGATAGAAGCGGCCGAACAGCTCGTAAACGCCAAAAGCCCGGTGATCCTGGTCGGTTCGGGAGCGGTGGCCTCGCAGGCATGCGAAGAGATCAGGGATTTGGCAGAGACGCTGGGCATCCCCGTGGCCACTACGCCCAAGGCGAAGGGTGCTTTCCCGGAAGACCACCCGCTATCTTTAGGCGTGCTTGGCTTTTGCGGCTCACCAGTCGCTGAAAAGTACCTTAAATCCGGACAGACGGACGTGCTGCTTGTCATCGGGGCAAGCCTGAACCAGATCACCACGCTCTCCTGGGACCCCCGCCTGGCACCAAGTCGATGATACACATAAACATTGATCCTGCGGAGATCGGCAAAAATTACAAGGCAGACATACCGCTGGTCGGAGACGCACGGACGATCGTCAACGAGATATCCTTCCGCATCATGCGTTTTCTGGTTGAGAATAAGGGTTCAGAGACGGATGGGAGGCAGCGGGTTGCCCGCATCCGGCAGGAAGTGGGCATGTGTGTGGAGCCTGAGAAGCTCGAGTCAGATTCCGTCCCTGTAAAGCCGCAGTGCATGGTAAAGGAGCTGGAGCGGGCTTTACCCAAAGATGCGATCCTTTTTGTTGATACTGGAAACCCTATGTGCTGGGCGATTCATTGCATGAGTATTAAGAGGCCTGACTCGTACATATGCCCATTCGGGCTCCTGACGATGGGTTACGCAACCGCGGCGGCTGTTGGAGGAAAGCTGGCAGCACCTGAACGCCCGGTTGTGGCACTGGCCGGAGACGGATGCTTTTTGATGAACGGGATGGAAGTTGCTACAGCCGTCAGCTATGATATTCCGGTTGTTTGGATAGTCCAAAACAATGCGAAACTGGGCCTCGTCGACGAGCTCCAAAAATTCTCTCTGGGGGACAAGACGGTTGTTACGACTTTCAAGCGTGTTGATATCGCTAAGATAGCTGAAGGCTTGGGGGCCAAAGGATACAGAATCGATAAACCCAAAGAGCTTGAAGCACTTCTGCCCGAGGTAATCGCACTCAACAAGCCTGCCGTCATCGATTGCATCGTTGACCCTGACGAAGCGCCGCCACTTACCCCGTTCGTGGAGGGGCTCAAGAACTTTTCACACCGCATAGACATGATGTAGGCTGGTCTGTCCCCAGGCAGATCGGCTTTTTTTGGTAAATATTTTTTATAATTTTATAATAAGGGTTCAGGACACTCACGCAAAAGCTACACATCAGCATCCACAAACGATCACAAAACATCCAAATAAAAAAGGAAAAAGGGGAGAAAATGGAGGGGAAGGCAGCCGCCGGGCTCACTTGAGGGCCATCAGGCTGCGGACTTCCTTGCCGGTCTTCTCGAGCGGGTGCTTTGCTGTCGCGTCCATCAGGGCCTTGAGGCGCTTCATGCCCTCCTCGGGGTTGCCCATCCACTCCCTGGCAAAGTTGCCGCTCACGATGTTGTCGCAGACCGCCTGCATATTCTTCTTCACGTGGTCGTCGATGACCTTCGGGCCGTAGGCCAGCCCGCCGTACTTTGCGGTGTCGCTGACGGCCTTGAGCATCTTCTCCAGTCCGCCCTCGAAGATCAGGTCCATGATGAGCTTGGCCTCGTTGCAGACCTCAAAGTACGCGAGCTCCGGCTGGTAGCCCCTCTCGACGAGGACCTCAAAGCCTTTCTTTATGAGCTCCATCAGCCCGCCGACGAGGACCGCCTGCTCGCCGAAGACGTCGGTCTCGGTCTCCTCCTTGAATGTCGTCTCGATGGCGCCTGCCCTTGTGGAGCCGATGCCCTTGGCCCACGCGAGCGCGTACTTCCAGCCGCTCTTCGAATAGTCCTGGCTGACGGCGACGAGCGCCGGCACCCCGAACCCGACGAGGTACTCCTCCCTGACGCGGGGGCCGGGGGCCTTCGGGGCGACCATGATCACGTCGATGTCCTTTGGGGGCTTGATCAGCCCGAAGTGTATGTTGAAGCCGTGCGAGAAGCCGAGGATCTTGCCCTTCGTCAGGTTGGGCTCGATCTCCTTGTAGACCTTGGGCTGGACGACGTCGGGGACCAGCACTATGATCATGTCGGCTAGCTTGGAGGCCTGGCCGACCTCATAGACCTTGAACCCCTCGCTCTCGGCCCTCTTCCAGGCGTCTGACCCTCTCTTGAGGCCGATTATGACGTTCATCCCGCTGTCCCTGAGGTTTAGGGACTGGGCCCTCCCCTGGCTCCCGTACCCCAAGACTGCGATAGTCTTTCCCTTGAGGACGGAGAGCTCGATCCCGGTATCCTTGTGTATGACTGCCATTGGGTACACCTTCAGGTCTCGGAATAAGTCTGAGCGGCTTTATAAAGCTAATCGGGAGTGGTGCATCAGGCCCTGCCGGTGGAGGGGGCAGGGGCGTGGTGCGGGCAGGGGCAGGGTGTGGGGGTGGGGGCGGGGGCAGGGGGATGCCTCTCACTCCGGAGGGACAGTCCCTTTCGACCCGCGGGCAAGGGAGACTATGCCGGTCTTCGCCATCTCCACTATCCCGAACCCGCGCATCAGGTCCTGGAACGCCTTGACCTTGCCCGGGCTGCCCACGATCTCCACGACCAGCGAGTCCTTCGAGGCGTCCACCACCCTGCAGCGGAAGATCGAGATGTAGTTGAGTATGTCGGCACGCTTTACAGGGTCCTGTGCGATGACCTTCACCAGCGCCAGCTCCCGGTAGACCGCCTCCCCGGGCGCGAGCTCGCTGATCTTGATCACGTCGGGGATCTTGCCCAGCTGCTTCTCCAGCTGCTCCACCGTACGGACGTCCCCGAGCATCGTGAAGGTTATCCGGGAGACGCCCTCCCTCTCGGTGTTTCCCACGGTTATGGTGTCAATGTTGAAGCCCCTGCGCCTTATCAGCGAGGTTATCCTGAAGAGGACGCCGGGCTTGTCCTCCACCAGTGCCGCTATGATGTGCAGATCACGGTCACGGCCACGGCCACGACCACGGTCACGCATGCCAGACCACCTCTTTCAGCCCCTTCCCCGGCGGAACCATCGGCAGTACCTTGGCGTCCTTTGATATAGGGACGTCGATCACGACCGGCGCCTCCGCCCTGAGGCTCCTCCTCACCGCGGACTCGAACTCCTGGTAGGTCTCGATGCGGACCCCCTCTGCGCCGTACGCCTCCGCCAGCTTTGCAAAGTCAGGGACCCTGCCCAGGTCCACCGCAGAGTAGCGCTTCTCGCAGAACATGCACTGCCACTGCCTCACCATCCCCAGCGCCCGGTTGTCTAGTACTACCGTTACGGTGGGGATGCCCTCGGAGACCGCAGTGGCGAGGTCCTGCTCGGTCATCAGGAAGCTCCCGTCGCCGTCGATGTTGAAGACAGGGGTGTCGGGCTTTGCGACCTTTGCGCCGAGCGAGGCGGGGAAGCCGAAGCCCATCGCGCCGAGCCCGCCGGACGTGATGAAGGTCCGGGGCTGCAGGACCTGGAAGTGCAGCGCTGTCCACATCTGGTTCTGGCCCACGCCGGTGGTGACTATAGCCTCGCCGGGGAGCGCGTCCCTGAGGATCTTCATCAGCTGGCCGGGCTTGAGCCCCTCAGCCGCCTCCTTGTAGTTGGAGGAGTAGTGGCCCTTCAGCTCTTTGTAGCGCCTCGTCCACTCGCTCTCGCCCCTCTTCGAGCCGAGCGAAGCGAGCTCCTTGGTAAGCGCCGCCAGCGCCTTCCCGGCGTCGGCCACTATGGGGACATCGGCGCGCACGTTCTTCCCGATCTCGGCCGGGTCGATATCTATGTGTATGATCTTTGCGCCCTGGCCGAACTTCTCCATCGGTCCAATGGTGCGGTCGCTGAACCTCATCCCTACCGCTATGATCAGGTCGGCCTCGGCCACGACATCGTTGGCCTCACCCCTGCCGTGCATGCCCACCATGCCCAGCGAGAGGGGGTGGATCTCCGGGACCGCGCCCTTGCCCATCAGGGTTGTGGCCACGGGTGCGAGCATAAGCTCCGCAAACTTTGCTAGCTCGCCGCTCGCGCCTGAGGCGATCACGCCGCCGCCCGCTACGATCACGGGCCGCTCGGAGCCAATTATCAGGCCCACCGCCCTCTTGATCTGGTACGGGTGCGGCTCCCCCGACCTCACCGTGTAGCCGCGGAGCCTGCTCTCGGCCAAGTCGGCGTCCATGTCCACCTCCTCGACGAAGACGTCCTTCGGGATGTCTATCAGGACTGGCCCCTTCCGGTTGGTGGAGGCGAGGAGGAAAGCGGTCTTCACCGCCCCGGGGATCTCGGACGCCGCGGTGATCGGTAAGGTGTACTTTGTTATGGGGGTGGCTATGCCCACTATGTCCGCCTCCTGGAAGGCGTCCTTGCCTATCAGGGAGCGCGGCACCTGTCCGGTTATAGCGATGACGGGCGAGCTGTCCATGTGGGCCACGGCTATCCCCGTCACTAGGTTTGTGGCACCGGGACCGCTGGTCGCGGTGCAGACCCCTGGGACGCCCTTCACGCGCGCATAGCCGTCGGCCATGTGGGCGGCGCACTGCTCATGGCGCGCCAGGATATGCCGCAGGTCGTCCGAGTTCTCGTACAGCGCGTCGTAGAACGGGATGGTCATGCCGCCGGGTATGCCGAAGATGACCTCGACCTTCTCCTTCTTCAACGAGTCCACTAATGCCTTGCTGCCTGACAGCTTCATTTACAAGCCTCCAAGCGAGTGATGGCGTGCCCCCTCAGAGGGCGAGAAGTAGTTGGCAGGAACCAATCACCACTGAGTACGGCTGGCTCCTCATAGAAGTCGCCCACCTGCAACTCGCAACGTTTTCACCATCGCACTCCTAACACTTACCTGTCATTATATAAGAGTTTCCCATGTTGGGCCCCGGATTCCCCCAATGGGGCAACGGGGGATGCCCCTGACAATAAGCCGGCGGTGCCACCGCCCTCCGCGCCATCTTGAGCCCCTCGCCGCAGACATAGGCGCCGACGGCCGGGATCCCACAGACGGCATTGTCGGCAGTCTTCAGCGTGCCTCTATCAGGCATATTAAGCGGACCGGCAGAAGTTTTATTCCGGTTCTGTCCATTTTTTCCCTCTACATTTGCGGCTTGCAAAAAAGAAGGGGAAGGGGCAGGATCCTCAGTATTCGGGGTTGAGCCCTCTTCCGATCTCGCCCATGCGCTTCAGTGTATTGCCGTACCGCACAGCCTTGAACATAAAGTACTTGAACTTGAATGTGCCGTCCTTCATCGCCTTCTGGCCGTCGAGTTCTCCGCGGGATATCTTTGCCAGGATGTCGTATGGGCCGGTGCCGATGAACTCTGCGTCTTCGGTGGCGGGCACTTCCTTTACCTCTGTCACCCTGCCCTTCTCGAACCTGAGAAGGAAGCCGAGGTCCCCGCCGCTGGCGTTTTTCCTGTCGGTGAAGCGGTAGATGTACGTCGTCGTCATGCCGGATTTCGTGAACTCGGGGTCGTTGTTGAGCGCGTTGGCCAGCGCCTGGAAATACTCCAAGGTTCCATATTTCACCATTTTTAATTACCTCCTTTTCCTTTCCTTTCTTTCCTTTACTTACCAATCTGATTACTGCTGCTTCCTCTCTGCCACGCACTTCTTGGCTACTTCCAGCCCTATCGTAACATCTGTGGCGAATCCGTCCGCGCCTATCTCCTCACACCACTCCGCTCCGGGGAATGCGCCGCCGCCTACTAGGTAGATATACTTCTCCCTCAGCCCCTGTTTCGTCAGCTTCTCGCCGAGCACCTTCTGAACCTGCAGCGTGTTGGTCATTAAAGCGGATGCGCCGATGATATCTGCGCCTACCTCCTCAGCCTTCTTGATGAAGGTGTCAGCGGGGACGTCGTGGCCCAGATTGTAGACCTTGAAGCCCGATGCCGAGAAGACGGCGGAGACGATATTGGCGCCGAGGTCGTGGATGTCGCCCTCGACTGTGCCGATTACCATCGTTGCGATAGGCTTGGGCATCTGCTCAGGCGGTACCTTCGACAGTGCTTCCTTCGTCGCCTTGTCCATTATCTTGGCGGCCAGCATGACGAAGGGTATCGCGACCTTTCCTTCGCCGTACCTCTTGCCTACCGTATTAATGCCGACAGAGAGACCTTTGGTGACGATATCTACTGGCGGGATCCCGGCGTCAAGTGCTTCCTTGACGCCTGCCATTGCATCTGCTTCTTTATACGTAACTATGGCGTTTGCCAGTTTCTCGAGTATCTGCTCTTTGGTTGGCATTTCACTCACCTTAAACTGGCTTGGCGCTGCGGGCTGGTTCCGCGGTGTCTCGTCTCCTGAGCAGCTCTGAACCTTCCTTCACAATGCTGTCCAGGCGCTCTTTCATATCTTTGGGCATTGGCGCCGGCTCGTGTTTCTCGAACTCCTTCAGCTTCTCGCGACACAGCTCACTCCAGTACTGTGAGCCCTCCCTCAGCCATACATCGACGCCTCTTGTATCCAATGTCAGGGGCTTGTAGAACGTGTCCAGGCGAGCCATATTGAAGTCCAAGGTCATCCAGCCTTCGCCCGTTGCGCCAACTTCCTTCGCCAGCTCGAGCGCCAAGTTCTCCTTTGTCGGAAGGATCTGGTCGTATTCAGTCCTCATGTGCCTCAGGTAGCGGGCGAGCTCTGCGGACATCGGTATCATGGCAGGATCAAGCGCGGCATCGGCGTACTGCAGGAAGATCAGGTCTGTGCCCATGTCCATCTGCTGCGTCTCCAAGACGGCCAGCACAAACGCCATCTGGTCTAGAGCGTGGCATGGACTACCAGTATAAGAGCATACGGGTAGACCGTAGATGTCGTGCCATATGCCAGTCACGGCGTTCATTCCCAATGTTGAGTGGGCCGAACTCATGGCCCCGTAGCCAGTATACGGATCCAGGCTGAAGACAATATTGTTGGCCAATACCGCAGTCCCGGGATCGTAGAGACCCTTCATGGCGGTAACCCAGAGCTGACCCGCGATCGTGTTGGCAGCGTTTCCGGCAGCAGTAGCCGGACCTACCAATGGCGAGCCAGCAACCACTCCAGCAGATATAGGGAAGTGATGCTTGAAGCTTGCTCTGAATAGCCAGCTGTTAAAGAGGTTCATTTGGAGAGAGCCAAGCGGGTTGAGGACGCTGTGCCACAGAGGGCGTTTCCTGAACTCTTCCTCTCCTCCCTGGACAGCCGCCCCCAGCTTTGCCACCCAGTCATGTTCCTTGATGTCTGAGACCACAGTAGTATGGTTACCGCACCATTTGGTAGTATTCTGAAGCATCGTATCCATACGTATCAGTTCGGTTGGTAACCCTAGTTGGCCCTCCTCGCCCAAATCGTACAGGTAGCAGTTGCAATCGAAGTCGTCAATACCGTCAACGATTCTCGTGACGTAGGCCAGATCATGTTTATTCGCCCTTTTCCTGCTAAAGGTCCGCTTGTCTTCGTTTAGTACGATGCGCTCGGTGGCACCGGACTCCGGTGACACGAACTGCTTTGTCCCTCCGCCCAAGAAGACCATATCCCACTCCGGGTCTCTGCCGGCAAAGACAAAGTTACGCGGTGCCTTGGCAACGTATTCCCTGATCAAGTACTCTGGGAAGCCCTTGACTATCTTCTTGTTGAAATCGATCTCTCCGCCCAGCTCCTTAGTCATCTTGAGGAGCTCTTCGTCTGCTATGAAGATCCCTACCTCCCTGAGGATCTCGTAGGCAGCATTATCGATGATCTTCATCTGGTCCCTGTTCAAGGCCCTCCAAGGTGTTCCTTTTTGGTACACTCCAGCTTTCGTGATCAAAACCCCCTGTTCATTTTGTATCATGTGAGTCTAGAGCAAATAACAGTAATAAACGGTTCCGCTAAATGAAGCTCAAATATGGTAAAATATAATACATTTTAATTGTTGCTCCGCTAATGTAGTAAAGCTTAAGAAAAAGCCAAAAATACTCCAGCTGCCCAATACGCTCATGAAATCGAACTGGGCTCCGGGTTGTGTTGGACATAGCGATCGTCATCGGTCTTGATATCGGCACCAGTGGCCTGCGGGCACAGGCCATAGAGCTGGAGACGAAGAAGGTACTCTCCACCGCGATTACCCTGCGCCATCCTCTCCCGGGGAGCAATGTAATAGACCACCTCGACTTTTGCCTCAGCAACGGAAGGGGGGTGGGCCACGACATCGTCGTGCGGGCGGTGGACTCGGTTCTCAGGAGGCTCGACGTGGATCTGCATCAGGTGGAGAGGATCGCAGTCTGCGGCAACCCCATACAGATGTCCATCTTCCAGGACCTGGAGATCAGGGACCTAGCGTTTGGCGGAGAGAATACCTTAAGACGCCTGGGCCTGCAGAGGCCGGAGAGGAAAACCGCGATCCTTGACGCGGACAAGATCGGTCTCGATTCGGTAAAACCCGGGACGCAGGTGTGCATTCCGCCTTCTGTCGCGCATATGATCGGCGCGGACGCGATAGCCATGATATTCAAGTCCGGCATGCTCGAGAGGAAGGAGAACGCGCTCGTCACGGACTACGGTACAAACGCCGAGATAGGCCTGAAGGTGGGCGACGAGATCTACACCGGTTCGGCCGCGGCAGGCCCGGCTATCGAGGGGCAGGAGATAGGGAAGGGGATGCTCGCCTCTCCGGGGGCGATCTCGGACATAAACGCTGCAGGCGGCGAGGTGCGGGTCACTGTCCTTGACGACTCGATGATGGCGCGCCACTCCTACACGCTGGACTCGAGGACCTGGGAGGTGATGAGGAGAGAAGAAAACTACATAAAACCGAGGGGGATCACGGGGACGGGCACCATCGCGCTGGTCTACACCGGGATGAAGACGGGCTTCATCAAGCTGCCCAAGATCACCACGCCTGACGGCGAGATCCACCTCTTCGACGATATCAGCTTCAGCCAGAGGGACCTGATCGAGGCGGGCAAGGCGTTCGGCGCCTTCCGGGCGGGCCACCTCACCCTCGTGAAGCATGTGGGGCTGAAGATGCAGGAGATCCAAGCAGCGTATATGGCTGGCGCGGGCGGAACCTACGTCGATCCGATAAAGGCGCAGGCTGTGGGGCTGGTCCCGCCGAATGTCAGGGACATCTACCAGGTCGGGAACACGTCCCTGGCGTTTGCCTGCGACATCGCGAAGGATCTAAAGACTTTGGACGCGGCACAGGACATTGCCGAGAGGCTCAAGGGGACCCACGTGCTCTTCCCGGTCAAGGAGGAGTTCAAGAACGCGTACATATGCGAGCTGGGCTTCTGGGAGGGCATAACGATGGAAGAGTACCAGATGTTCCTCCAGATGTACGAGCTGCCGGAATACCCCGAGATCTCGGTAGCGCCGAACATACACCGGCTCGTCGTAAGGGATATCCCGAACCTCGGCAGCAAGGGCCTCCACATCGTGAGGGACATCGGCACCACGATGACGGCGGCCTTTGACGGCTGCACGGGCTGCCTCGCGTGCGAGAAGGCCTGCATCGAGGGCGCCCTGAGGGTGGAGGAGGGGGGTGGAGGCTATATCCATACCATCAGGACCGAGTTATGCGACGGGGTCGCCTGCAGGAAGTGTGCGGCCGCCTGTGCTGAGAAGGTGTGTGACTACTCCAAATACGCAGTCAGGAAATAACGCGGGGTCCTCCCGGTTGAGGCGGAATCGGGCCAGGGTCCGGGCGGTCCGCGCATTCTGCAGCGGGATCGGGCTAAAAGGATTCGGGGTTCCTGACCCGCTCCATCATCTCTCGGTCCAGCTTTTTGACTTCCCTGAGCTCGGGGTTCTCGCTGAACGCCTTCCTCAGTTTTTCGCCCTGGATGCGCTGCCGCTCGTCTTCCGCCATCTTCTCTGCGGACCTGATCGCATGTGGGTCTGTGACGGAGATGATGTCGCTGATGCCCAGTATCATGGTCGCCGTCTCGGCCGCGATCTTGATCGCGTGCTGCTTGACTTTGAAGGCGTCGAGGAGACCTTCGGCCGAGATGTCCTCGATCCTGCGCGCGGCGGCGTTGATCCCGAGCGCCTCCAGGCCCCTGGCATGCCCTGCCCTCAGCTCGGCCACCGCGTTCAAGGGGTCCATGCCTGCGTTGGCCGCGAGGACCTTGGGGATCTCTTCAAGGGCGTCCCCGAAGGCGTCGACCGCCAGCTGCTCCTTGTCCGGCAGCTCGTGCGAATACTTTTTCAGTGCGATCGCGACCTCCATCTCGATGGCCCCGCCTCCCCAGAGGGCCTTCCCGTCCTCGACGGCCACGGCAGCCGCCTTCACGCTCTCCTTGAAGATCCGTTCGGCCTCATCGACGACCTGCTGCGTCCCTCCCCTGATGAGCACGGTTGCCGTTTTGGGATCCCTGCAGCCTTCGATGAAGAGCATCTCGTCCCCCGCGATCTTCCTGAATTCCAGCAGCTCCGCCCAGCCCAGGTCGCCTGCTCCGAGCTCGTCGATCTTTGAGACTACGGCGGCGCCGGTAGCCCTGCTCAGCCTCAGGATGTCCTCTTCAGAGATCAGGTCGAATGCCAGCATACCGGCGCTGGCGAAGGTGTTCATTATGGCCTTGCTCATGCGCTTCTGGCAGAAGAGTGCGGTCGCGCCTGCGCCCTTCACGTGCTCGACTATGCCTTGGTTGAACCTCCTCTCGCTGTCGATGGCACCCCTCAGCTGCCCGGGGTGGCTGATCATATACTCCCGCAGGTTGTCGCCCGTCTCATAGATGAAGGGATCGATGGCGCTGCCTATCAGCGCTATCTTGACGTCCTCCAGCTTCTGTATCCTTGGGCTGGACTTTCCGCGGTATATTATCAGGCCGCTGACCAGCTCGGAATCGCTTACGCTTCCCCCCGCCTTCTTCCGGATACCTATCCTGTCGGGATCGACCACGATTGATCTGCTGCCGCTGCGCTCTTCGGCTACGCCCCTGATGGCGCGGACTGCGAACCCGGCCAGCTGATCCTTTGTTGGGCCCGTGATCCTGCCGCCCATCGCGGTCTTTATTATGTTTTTGAGCCTGCCGCCGTCGTCTATCCTGATGCTGACGGCACCGCTCTCGAGCACTTTGAGAGCCCTCCTCGCCGCTTTGTGGTAGCCGCCGATAATCGCGGTAGGATGGACCCTCATCTTCAGAAGGAGATCGGCCTTCTTCAGCAGCTCACCGGTCAGCACCACCGCGGTCTTCGTGCCGTCTCCGGCGATCTCGTCCTGGGTCCTCGCCTCGTCCACCAGGAGCCTCGTGACAGGGTTGATGATCTCGATCTTCTCCATGATCTCGCGCCCGTGGTTCGTGGTGACAACTTCGCCGGTGGGGGAGACCAGCATCTTATTCATGCCGTTAGGCCCCAGCAGGGGCTTTATGGCATCGGAGACCTTCCCTACGATGAGGATATTAGCCCGCCTGACGTCCCTGAACCGGCCGTATCCTCTCTTCAGTATTGGGAAGGGGGGACTTTGTGTAGTCGCCATCGTCATCCATCCTGTATCCCATGCTCTTTGTGCTTCAGATCGCCCAGTTCCCTTATCTTCTGGACAAAGTCGCTGATATTTGATCCGCAGGCGTCTGCGCCAATCTCTTCCGCAAACGCCGGAGTGACGATCTCGGATCTGCCGCCGATAATCACCGCGTATTTTTCCCTCCTTCCTCTCCGGTTAAGCTCATCGACGATCTCTTTCTGGACGTCCATGCTGCCGCTCATCAGAGTGCCGACGGCGATGGCGCCGGCGCCCACTTCATCAGCCTTCTTCAGGAACTGGTCTGCGGGGACGTCCACGCCCAGATCGTGGCATTCGAGGCCCCTCGCGGCAAGCATCGCTTTCGATATATTCTTCCCTATCTCGTGGATGTCGCCGCGGGCTATACCGAGGACGACCTTCCCGGTGTGTCTGGGCAGCCTCTCCGAGACGCAGGAGAGGAGGAGTTTTCTGGCATCGCGCACCGCATATTCGGCGGCAACCAGGCGCGGGATTGCCACCTTATGCAGCTCGAACTCGTCCTCCAGCTTCTCCAGGCCGGGCATGAGTCCTCCCTCGATAGCTATTATCGGATCAATCTCCGCTTCCAGAGCGCCCTTTGCCGCAGAGATGATCTCTTCCCGGTTGCAGCTGATCACCGCCTTGGCCAGGGCGTCCAGAAGGGCTGATTCGGTGTGTTCCATTGTTCCGGTATGCCTCCCTTCATTCCCGTCACTAAACCGCGGCGCAGCCACATGCATCACCGGAGTATCTCCAGAACAGCCCGGGGCAGCTCCAGGAAGTTCTTGACGTAGACCCTCCTGCCCTTCGTGCTCTTTGCCATCGCGATGCAGGTGTTGTCGTCCCCGCCGCCGATCCCCACGGGGACCTGGATCACGTGGAGCCTTGAGTACTTTGATGCCTCCGAGACAGGGTCCCCGCCGGTCGTAGCCCATCCGTCGGTGGCTATGATGCCGAGCTTCTCGTGCGCTATCTGCTTGGAGAGCTGGGCGAGCCCTTTCTCGAGGGCGAGCCTGATGTTTGTTATGCCCCTGGGCTGTATCTCCAGCATCCTGTCGAGCAGAGCCTCTATGGTCATCTCCTTCTCTATCGGCTTTATCACTTCCACCTCGTCGTTGAATATTATGATGGCATAGTTCTCGCCCCTCAGGCGGTAGGCGAGGACACCTATGGCGAGCGTCGCTATCAGTATCTTCTCGCGCTGCATCGAGTTGCTGACGTCCAGCATCAGGGCTACCCCCCTGGGCTTCGGCGCCTTGTCAACCATCACGATATCCTCGTAACCGGGGCATCTCTTGCCCACGCAATTCTCCATCGTCTCCTCGATCGCTATCTCGTCGAGGCCGGGCCTGAAAGTGGTGAGGCACCTCTTGGTCGAGCGGATGCCCCTCGCCGAGAGGTGGGCGGCCAGCTGCATGAGGAGCCTGATCAGGACGTCCCTAGCGATCGCCTTCTGCTCAGGGGTGAGGCCTTTCTGTACGCTGTACAGGAAGAGGGCTGCAGACCATTTCATGCTGGCATTCTCGGTTGCCTTGATCACCTCATTGAAGAGGGAGGGCTCCTGCAGCAGCTCCGCCAAGGTCTTCGGGTCCTCCCTCGCCATCTGCCGCATGAACTGGAAGTTACCTTGCCTGAGCCCCTCCCTCACCAGAGGGAGGTTCTTCAGAAATTTTCCGAGTGCTCCTTTGCGGCCTGCTCCCCGGGGACTCCGGGGGCCAGCTTCAGCTCGGCCAGGACGGTATCGGCGAACTTTGTGATCATCTCCACCAGCTTTTCGTGTGAGCCCTCCCTCTGTTCGACCTTTGAAGAGAGAGACATGATGGCGGCCTTCTCGATCAAGCGCTTCCTGGTCTCCGGGTCCAGCTCCGCTATTGGCTTCTGGGTGACCTGTGCAATTATCGAGACCATATCGATTGCCCCCCTGACCGATGCCCCCCTCCGTATCTCGGGGCTCTCCCTTGTCTTCCTCCCGATCTTGACGGCCGCTCTCACCAGGAGATCATCTTTGGAGCAGGTCTCCTTACTGACGATCAGGTTCTCCTCTTCCTCGGACTGGTAATCCAGCCGGATCCAGACGAACCGGTCCTTTAATGCCTCGCTGAGCCTGCTCGTGCCTATGTACTCCTCGGGGTTCTGCGTGGCGATGATGGTGAACCCTTCCTTCGCTGCAACTGTGCCTATCCTCGGCACCACTATCTTCCTCTCGTCCATCGCGGGGAGGAGGACGTTCTGCGTCCCCTCGGGCATGCGGTTCAGCTCGTTTATGAAGAGGAACGCACCCTCGTTCATCGCCTTGTAGAGGGGACCCTCTATGAACGCCTCCTTTGAGTATCCTTTGCTCATCACCAGCGGGGGATCGAACCAGCCGACCATCTTCTGCTCGGTGTAGCGCTCGTCCCCGTCCACGCGGTAGATGTTGCGCCTGAAGTGGTCTGCGAGCGCGACGGCTATGACGGTCTTCCCAACCCCGACCGAGCCTTCGATGAGGATGTGCTTCTTTGCCCCGACCGCGAAGAGCGCCTCCTGGAGCTCTTCGTCCCTGCCGATTATCCTGTACTTCTGCTGGATCTTCCGGACTTCCGAATTCATGCTCATCCCTTCTGTGGGCCCGTATTGTAATAATTGTCCCGGGCCCTTATCATCGCTTTGATATTTTCGAGGGGGGTATACTGAGATATGCCGCAGCCCGGGGCCAGGACGTCGGTCCCCTCCGAGAGTATCCTGCCGCAGTCCGCCATAACCTCCTCCGGCCCCTTCATCTGGAGCACGGCAACCGGATCCACATTGCCGATCACCCGGCACCTGCCGCCGACTACTTCCTTGGCCTTCGCGATGCTGACTCTCTGGTCTAGGCTTACCGCACTCACCCCGACCTGCGCCATCAGATCCATAATCGGAAGCGAGTCTCCGCATGTATGCAGGACTGTGGGCACCCTGACGTTGACCTTTGCGGTGGCCCTTCTCACGTACGGCAGGACGAATTCCTTGAAGAAGTCGGCGCCTATTATCGAAGCGGTCGGCTCAATAAGGACGACGACGTCAGCGCCGTTCCCCACAAGCGCAGCCGCAAAGCTGGCAGAGACCTCCCATGTCGTGCCGAGGATATTATGGACGAGCCCCGGATCAAGGATCAGGTCTGTCAGCATATCATTGATACCGCGGATGTGGCCTGCGATCGTGAACGGGCCCGTAACCCCTACTACAATAGGAACGTCGTCGCCCACAATCTCCCTGCTGATCCCGACAGCCTTGACGGTCTGCCCCATTATGCCCTCGGTGGGCTCTGGAATCCTGAGATCTTCGTATGAAGGCAGCCCTTTCTCGACGTTAGGTGTAAAGTCGTTCCTGTCCTCGTGGTAGTTGACCTGGCACCCCATCGTTGCCGCCTCGCCGGTGAGACCGAAGGGCAGGCGCACGGCCTCGAGCCCTGCGACCGTATGGCCGGCAACCGCCAGGTCAGCCATGAGCCGGGCTTCCCTGTGGGCCCGCGGCCAGTAGGCGTTGCTCGCCTCCATCAGCTCCAGCGTAGCGGTCTGGGTAACACTCGCGACCGGGACCTTGTCGGCCCTCCTTCCGACCAGCGCGTTCAGCAGCCGTTCTTTCTGTGTAAGTCTCTCTGTGGGCATCCTACGCAGTTCCCCCCATCCATCAGTCATCCAGACAGCCCGGTATTGGGCTGTAGGCATTCAGCTGCTTCAGGCTCTTCACGGCCGCTTCGTCCCTCCCCAACATCTCAGCCCCGATCGGTCAAACAAATAAGTTAGCAGTTTATACATATAAAAAATAGTTTGCTATACACGACTAATAAATACAAAATTATATTAAAAAATAGTAGAATATGGTGCAATTGAACATATAGGCGAAGTCTATTATATTACTTGCCATAACATCTAGTTACGGTGTAGAGGGTTGACCGAGCAAGAGGTGACGACGAAGAGAGCCGGCATGCAGAAGAGCTTCTACATCAATAAGGGCGTATTAAGAAAACTTGAGAAGATATCGGCACAGAAGAAGATCTCGCTGAACGCTTACGTGAATAATGTCCTCACGAGGGAGGTCGACCTCAACATCTTATGCAGATCGGTGTACCCCAGTACGGTTATAGAGAACGGCCTGCTGAAGGCGTTGCTGGACAGGAATGAGGACGTCTTCCTGTCGTACGCGAGGGAGTGGTCCGCGAAGATATTCAGAGACGCCATGACGCTCGGGGCGTCCAGAGACCTGACGACTTTTAGAAGATACGTCAGGGCATACTGCGACTATGGGATGTGGGCGGATTACGAGGAGCAGATGGACCCGAACAAGGATGTGATCATCCTCTCCCATACGCTGGGAAGGGCCTGGTCGAGGTTCATGTACGAGTACTTTTACCACGGGCTCAGGGAGATTATCGGGGAGGATTTCCCCCCGGAGGATGTATTTGTCATAATCGAGTCTGCGCTGGTGATCACGCTGCCCCCTCCCACGCTTAAGAGATACAGACGGACATGAGGTGCAGCCTACTGGCGGATGGCAGCAGTAGCCGCGTCCGGGTCCGCATTGGTCTGCTGGCGAGGCGTAACTTAATTTAGGCAGGCCATGCGCCAATAGATGGCTGTGGAGGGGATGCCGTTAGTTCAAGCGTCGGTCTACGTTCTGGTCCTGCTGCTGACCATACTCGCCGGCATGGGTACGGGCTATGCGGCAAGGGGCAGGAGGGGGAGGGGGCCGGGCAGGGCCCTGGAGCGGCTCACGCTGTTCACGATAGTGGTCCTGATCTTCTCCCTCGGCTTTGGCATCGGCTCCGACGGTCTGCTGGCTTCCCTGCCGGCAGTAGGCCTGAACGCGCTGGGGATCGCCCTCCTCTCGATCGCCCTCAGCGTCCTCTTCGTGGCGGCGGTAAGGAAGGGGGCCAGGCTGGAGTGATCGCGTATATAGCGGCCGCGCTGATGGCCGGCATCGCGGCGGGCTACCTGAACGGCAGCGGGGCGGTCAGGGCAGCGGTGACGGATTACGCCTTCAACGCCGCCCTGCTCATCCTCGTCTTCGTGATGGGCTTTGCGTTCGGGGCGGACAGGGACGCGGCGGCAAAGGTCCGGAAGGCTGGCATGAAGGTGCTCCTAGTGCCGTTAGCGGTCGCCTGCGGGAGCGTCCTCGCCGGGGCGGTGGGAGGGCTGGCGCTGGGCATCGACCCGATCGCCTCAGCGGCGGCGAGCGCGGGATTCGGCTGGTACACCCTGACCGGCCCCCTTATGGCGCAGGCGTTCGGAGCGGGGTGGGGCGTGTTCGGCTTTGCGGTGAATTTCTTCAGGGAGATGATAACGATAATCGGGGTCTCCGCCCTGCTCAGGATCGACAGGTACGCGCCGGTCGCTGCCGGGGGCGCCACCTGCATGGACACGACCCTGCCCGTTACGGTCCGCTACTGCGGCCCGGAGATGCTGGTCGTCGCGTTCACCAGCGGGTTCGTCCTCAGCCTGCTCGCGCCCCTCTCGATCGCTGCCCTCATATCGCTGGCCTGAGCAACACGGTGTCCCGCGCGTCCGCGCGCGGCCGGTGCAGGCACTTCCTGCTGCATGCGCCGCAGCAGGGTCAGAGGTTGAGGACGAGCAGGTAGTAGTTGGCCGCTGCGGCTATGGTTACCCAGACTATGTACGGGATCAGCAGGGCGCCCGCCAGCTTGGAGATGTGCAGGAAAGCCCATATCGTCACCGCTATCGTCACCCACAGGACGCTGATCTCTATCATGCCGAGGAGGGGCGACTGGAGGCCGAAGAAGAAGTAGTTCCAAGCGGCGTTTAGGACGAGCTGCACTGCAAATACTGTGAGGGCAGGGGGCACGCCCTTGGTGCGCAGCCCCTTGAGCCAGACTATGTGGAGCGATATGCCCATCAGCGTGAAGAGCACGATCCATATTACCGAGATGACGCTGCCGGGCGGCGCAAACCACGGCTTCTCGAGGGTGTTGTACCAGGGGAGGGAGGGCGTTACAAATATGGCGCCTGCGACGCCCGCCATCTGGCATACGGCTATCGAGACGACGAGCCGGACTATATTCAGCTTGTTCAGCTGCATATGATAATCATGCCGGCACGGGTATATAGCACCTCCACCGCTCCCCGGCTGGTCTGCGCCCGGGCCGGTGTTGGCGGCCGCTACGGGCGGAGGGGGCGAAGTCGCGGGGCCGGCCGCGGCAGCTCAGCCGTATACCCTGGCGTACTTCTCGTTGAGGTAGTCGACGAAGTGCCTCGGGTTGATGTCTTCGCCGGTGATCTTCTTCAGCATGTCGAGGGGATCGTAGAGGTTGCCGTACGCGTGGACGTTCTCGTTGAGCCAGCGCCTGATCCTCTGAAAGTCCCCACTCGCGAGCAGGCTCCGCCACCCGGGCTCCTCCCCCTCCAGACGGTGGAGGATCTGCCCGCTGTAGATGTTCCCGAGGGCGTAGGACGGGAAGTAGCCGAAGTATCCCTGCGACCAGTGGACGTCCTGGAGGACGCCTTCCGCATCATCCTCCACCCTGACTCCGAGGTAGTCTGCGTACTTCTGGTTCCAGACCTGAGGGAGGTCCCCGACGGCGATCTTCCCGGCGAAGAGGTCGCGCTCGATCTCGAACCTGATGATCACGTGGAGGGCGTAGGTCGCCTCATCGGCCTCGACGCGTATCTTCGAGGGCGTCACCGCGTTCAGGGCCCTGAATACGTCAGCGGGGGTCAGTCCTGCCGCCGGTGCGCCGACGATCCGCTTCAGTTCGGGCAGGTAGTACTCCCAGAACTCGAGCGACCGCCCCACCATGTTCTCAACGAACCTCGACTGGGACTCGTGAAAGCCGTACGAGGAGGCGGCGCCGACGGGCGTATATATCCACTCGCGCCTGAGACCCTGGTCGTACATCGCGTGCCCGCCCTCGTGGAGCACGGAGCAGAGGGAAGAGACGAAGTCGTCCTCCCTGTAGTGGGTTGTTATCCTCACGTCGTCGTAATAGCCCGCGGTGAAGGGGTGCTCGGCCTCGTCAATCCTCCCCCGCGCCTCCTTCGATGTGATGTCGTATCCGATCAGCCCTGCCAGCGAGCGGGAGATCTCCTTCTGGGCAGCGACCGGAACCCTGAACCCCAGTACGGACCGGTCTGGCCAGCCGGGCGACTCTGTGCACCTTCTTATCACCGGGAGGAGGAGCCCCTTCAGCTCGCCGAACACGGCCGAGATCACGTCCTCGCCGACCTTCGGCTCAAAGTCGTCGAGCAGGGCGTCGTAGATCGTCCTAGTCTCTTTCACGTCCTTCAGCATCTCGGCGGCGCGGAGCTTTAGCCCGAACATCTTCTCCAGCTCAGGCTTGAAGACGGAAAAGTCCTTCAGCGACTTGGCCTTGATCCACGCCTGGTAGGCGATCGATTGCTGCTTGGCAATCTCGGAGACGAGGTCGACAGGCAACGCCGTCTTCTCGCGGTAGTTCTTCTTTATCAGGTAGACGTTCCTCTTCTTGACCTCGTCGAGCGCCGGGTAGCCGGGGTGGTTCTCGATCCTCTCGATCAGCCGGCCCACCGCGGGATCCGTGGACGCCCTGTGTTCCAGCCTGCTGACGAGGGCGAACTGCTGCCCCCTGAGCTCGAAGGCCCCGGGCGGCATATACGTCTCCATGTCCCACTGGAGGAGGTTCGAGGTACAGCCGAAGAGGACAAGATCCTTGAAGCGGGAGAGGAGGTCGGCATAATCACCCATGAGATCGGGTTGAGCCATCTGTCCACACCATGACAGTCGTGCGATACTGATTGATTAAAACACTGGCTGCTAGCCGTAATAAAAAGGTACCTCCCATACCTCCCCATATTCCTAGGTTCCTAGGTTCCTAGGTTCCTACCTCCCAGACCGTTTACCCGCTTACCTGGTCGTTGTTTGCTCCCCACAGCAAGAGTGCCCGGCTGAGGACCGCCGCCACAGCAAATGCGGCCACGCCTACCGTGACCAAGCTGCAGAAGAACGACCCCGAGAGGACGAACCTCAATGCGATCACCCCGTAGAGCAGGCTCCCATAGTATTTCCCTACCGGGTCGTACATCTTGCCTGAGAGGCGGCTTGTCAGCAGGAACCAGGCGAAGGCTGCGGCGATTACGAACAGAAGCCAACTGGCGTAGAAGCCCGCGGCGCCGAAAGCAATGAACATGGAGAAGATGAGAATAAAGTCCGTACCCGCATCAAAATAGGCTCCGGACTTGGAAACAAGCCGCAGTCTCCTTGCCAAATATCCATCCAGAAAGTCTGTGAGCAGCAGGAAGAGGAACATGACGGCCCCGTAAAAAAACAGCCCATCCCTCACTAGGAGGACGAGAATGGGGACCGAGCCAAGGCGCACTGCGGTGACCGCAGAAGGGATATGACTATAGACGGCGGGATCCCCCCTCGGGGTGCAACGCTGTTTCCGGCTTGCAGGTCGCTTCCGAACGTGTAACTGCCGGAACCGGTCCAGACGCGGCAGGCGCCACAGCCGGGGCTGGGGCGGGTACAAGAACGATCTCTTTCCGCGTTATCCGAGGCCAAAGATGCAAATCGGCACTCCCGCCAGAGGTGGATTGGTCTCCCGCCTTATAAAAATAAGGAAAAAATAAAAAATAAGGACGCCGACGGCATCGCATTTTGAGACCCTGATTTTTGGCGGGGCATAAGGGCAACCGCCTGGCATCGGGCCCCCTCCCATCGCCATCCTGCGAGGGGCGGCAACACCATCGGCTGCAGGCGTGGATGAAAAGATATTTTAATTATAGTGCTCTAAACTGACTCTCGTTGCTGTTGATGCCATTCGGGAACGGTGAGCAGGCCTTTGGATATTGCGACCCTTCTGCTGTTCATAGGCTTGCTCCTCGCCTTCATAATGGCAATGAACTTGGGGGGAAACGATGCGGCCAACCCCACCAGCGCGGCGATCGGCGCTGGCGTCATGACGATCAAGAGGGCGCTCATCTGCTTCAGTATATTCACGCTGGCGGGCGCCCTGCTGCAGGGCTTCATGGTAATGAAGACGATAGGCAGCGGGATAGTCCCGTCCATAGACATCGCTGGCGCCTTTGCGATCATACTCTCGGCAAACATCTGGATCTTCTTCGCGACCCTAAGGGGGATGGCGATCTCGACGTCGCACTCGATAATCTGTGCAGTCGTCGGGTACGGGCTTGTCAGGTTCGGGCTCGGCGGCTTTAATATGGGCGTCCTCGGCAGCATCGCCTTGAGCTGGGTCGTCTCTCCGCTCTGCAGCCTCGCCCTCTCTTTCATCATCTTCCGGATCATCGTCAATCGAGCAGATAGATCCGAGGTCGGCAGGAGAGACGGGGCGTACCGCTTCTTCAAGATCCTCGTCATAGTCTCACTCTGCTTCTCGGCGTACTCCTTCGGTGCCAACGATGTGGCGAACGCGACGGGAGTCTTCCTCACCATCGCGGCCCAAGTCGGTCAGGTTACGGATACCACCGCCATACTCTTCCTCACCGTCTTCGGGGTCGCGGGGATCGTGGTCGGGGGCGCGGTATTCGGTCCGAGGGTTATAGAGACCCTCGCATTCAGGGTCACGAGGCTCGACCTGCCGACGGGCCTGGCGGCAAGCCTCAGCAACGCCCTGACCGTCTACCTCTTCACGACCATTCCCTACCTCATATTCGGTTTTGGCCTCCCCATCTCCACATCATATGCGGCGGTGGGATCAATCGTGGGGGCGAGCCTGGCAAGGAGCAGTAGGTCGGTGAGCAGGGGCATCTCGGCGGCGCTTTTCTCGTACTGGGTCATAACCGTGCCGATAAACATAGCGATAGCCGGCGGAGTCTACTACCTGCTGACGCTCCTGCTCTGATTGCCGGGGCAGGGAGAGGCATGCGGATTCGCCGCTACCGTCTCCCTCGCAGGATCACGATAGAGCGCAGGACATCGGCGGTGTCCTCGATCTTGTCGGATGCGGACTCGATGTTCTCGGCGACCTCCTTGATCATCAGCCAGTCGCTCACGTGCGGGGCCCTGTCCCCCCACTTCAGGATGTGCGCCACAAAGTTCAGCCTCAGGTCGTCTACCTTCTCCTCGAGGCGCTCGGTCTTCTCTGCCTTCTCTGTGACGCTCCCCCTGTTCCGCGATAGGGCCTCCACAGTCTCGGTGAGGGCGGCATTCTCCTCGACTAGAGTGTTGACCAGCTCCTTGAGCTCTGCCTTGATGCTCTCGGGGATGTCCTCAGTGTGGGTGTAGGACATCTTCCGGGTCGCCGACTTTATATGTGCAGCGATGTCGTCGGACGTCGTCACTAGACGGATGATCTCGTCCTGATCCATCGGGTGGAAGGAGCTCTCCATCAGGTTGTCCATTATGCCCTCTTTTATGCCGTCGGCTTCCCTCTCGAGGTCGACGATCTCCTTCGCGAGGGCCTTCGCTCTCTCCGTATCGCCGTCGCAGAACGCGTCGATGAAGACCTTGAACTTGCCGACGATCTCAGAGATCTTCTCGAGGTGCTTCCCGCAGGCCGCGATAATCTCCTTCTCCTCGCGCCTGCCCAGCCAGATACCTATATGCCCGGACCCCAGCACAGCAGCAACCCCTCTTGACCTTTCCTGCAGACTACCTATAACTCTTTATGCTCACAGTTTTAAGCTCTGGGGCTGGCGGCGCCGGCGCGCGGTATTTCCGCCGTGCGGGCGTTTCTGAAAGGCGGAATCCGGCGGGTAGGGGTCTTTAACTGAGGCCGGCAGACCATTATCCGTGCTCCACTTGGCGGGGGCGATTCTACGAAAAATGCGCAACCGCCTGAGGGGCAGGGTGGAGGGCCTCGAGGAAGGGATAACCAACGGGAAGTTCAGGATCGCCAGCCGGGGGCCGGCGACCCAGCGTGAAAGCGTACCACCGCATTACAGAGGCGTGAGGCTGCCGGATGGGATCGGGGGGCGGCAGATCACCGCCGCAGACGGGCTTTCTGATCCTTATGCGCCGATTGATCCTTATGCGCCGATCCTGCGTACCCCCAGCCCTTTCTCACGTATGAAGCTTTTTATGATCTCGTCTATGGTGGGCTCGCCTACGCCCTCCATCTCGTAGCCGACCTGGTGGAAGGGCTTGTCGATCTTCATTATCCTCAGCAGGCTCATAGGCGTTCCGCTGACGACCGCCTCACAGTCGGCACGGCGTATGGTCTCCTGCAGGTCCGCAACCTGCCGCTCGCTGTAGCCTACCGCGGGGAGCACTTCCTTCAGGTGCGGGTACTCTTTGAAGACCTCCGCTACCGTGCCTACGGCGTACTTCCTCGGATCGATCAGCTCCCCTGCGCCGCTCTCCTTTGCGGCTATGTATGCCGCCCCGAACCCCATCCCGCCGTGGGTGACGGTCGGACCGTCTTCGATTACCAGCACCCTCTTGCCACTTATCCCGGCCGGGTCCTCCACGCTCACCTTCAGCCTCGCCCTGATGAGCCTTGCGTGCGGGTTGAGCCTTCTGACGTTCTCCTCGATCACGCCGGCGTTCTCCTCGCTTGCGGGATCCACCTTGTTCACTACCACGACGTCCGCCATCCTGAGGTTGACCTCGCCGGGATGGTAGAGCAGGCCGTGCCCCGGCCGGTACGCGTCAGCGACGGTTATGTAGAGGTCGGACTTTAGGAAGCTATAGTCGTTGTTTCCGCCGTCCCAGACGATGACGTCGGCGGCCTTCTCGGCCTCCCTCAGGACGCACTCATAGTCGACCCCGGCGTAGACGGGGAAGCCGTTCCTGAGGTGGGGTTCATAGTCCTCCCTCTCCTCTATGGTTGCTTCATGCCGGTCCAGGTCGGCGAGGGTCTCGAACTTCTGGCAGGCCTGCTTCTCGAGGATGCCATAGGGCATCGGGTGCCTCATGATCGCTACTCTGATCCCCCCGGCTTTCAGCAGGCGCGCTATCCGTCTCGCTACCGGGCTCTTCCCCGCGCCGGTCCTTACCGCGCAGACGGAGATGACTGGCTTGCTAGAGACGAGCATGGTCGAGTCTGGGCCGAGGAGGCGGAAGTCGGCGCACGCTGAGAGAGCCTCCGAGGCCCTGTGCATCACGTACTCGTGCGAAACATCGCTGTAAGAGAAGACGACCTCGTCGGCCCGCCGGCTCTTTATCAGGTTCAGGAGCTCCCCCTCCGGATAGATGGGTATGCCCTCAGGGTAGAGCCTGCCTGCCAGCTCCCTCGGGTACCGCCTTCCCTCGATGCCCGGGATCTGGTGGGCGGTGAACGCCACCACGGTGTAGTCGGGGTTGTCCCGGTAGACGGTGTTGAAGTTGTGAAAGTCCCGGCCAGCGGCGCCCATTATGATCACCCTGCGCGCCATGCCACACCACCAAGTCCGGACCTAACGCGGGTCCGGGTCCGGATCCGGGTCTGGGTCCGGACCCCCCACCGCCACCTTGCTCATCACTTTCCCTGCAGGCCGGCCCTTCCTACCTTGCACCTGCCTCCTCAACGAACTCCCGGTAGGATCTCATGGTCTCGGCCATCTCCCGGAGCCGTTTGTCGACCCTGTAGTTGATGGATCCCTCCTCGAAGGTGCCGTCCGGCTGACGCGCCCCGGCCTTTATGCCGGTGAGGAGCTCTATCCCCTCGTCGATGGTATTCACGGCCCATATATGGAACTTCCCTTGCTTCACGGCGTCGACGACCTCCTCCTTGAGCATCAGGTTCTTTATGTTGCTCTCCGGGATCATCACGCCCTGCTTCCCTGTAAGCCCCTTCGCCTTGCAGATCTCATAGTACCCCTCAATCTTCTCGTTCACCCCGCCGATCGCCTGCACCTCACCCTTCTGGTTGACGGAGCCCGTCACCGCGATGTACTGCTTTACAGGGGCCTCTGCCAGGCTCGAGAGGATCGCATAGAGCTCGGTGCTTGAGGCGCTGTCGCCCTCTATCCCCTCGTAGCTCTGCTCGAAGACGAGGCGTGCGGAGAGGGTCAGCGGCTTCTCCTGGGCGTACTTGTTCGAGAGGTAGCCGCCGAGGATCATCACGCCTTTGGTATGGATAGGCCCCCCCATGGCAGCCTCCCGTTCGATGTCTATGATACCGCCCCTTCCCACCGAGGTGCTGGCGGTGACCCTGGACGGCCTCCCGAAGGAAAAGTCGCCGAGCAGCGCCACCGAGAGGCCGTTGACCTGCCCTACAGCCTCGCCGTCCGTATTGATGAGCAGAAAGCCCCGGGCGATCGCCTCCTGGATCTTCTCCCGGATGAGGCTCGACCGGTAGATCCTCTCGTCTATCGCCTTCTTGACGTGGGCGGCCGTGACCTTCTCGGACTTGTCCTGGGAGGCGTAATAGTTCGCCTCCTTGATCAGGTCGGCCACGATGGCGAACTGGGCAGAGAGCTTCTCCTGGTCGGACGCTAGCCTCGACCCGAACTCGATGACTTTCCCCACCGCCTCAGCGTCGAGGTGCTTCAGATCCTCCCTGCCGCAGAGGCTGCAGATGAACGAGATGTACCGCTCCATGTTCTCCTCTGTCCGCGGCATGGAGGTGTCAAAGTCGGCCCTCACCTTGAAGAGCTCCCGGAAGTCGGGGTCAAGGGCGTATAGCAGCTGGTAGAGGTAGGGCTGCCCTATCAGGACGACCTTGGCGTCGAGAGGGATCGGTCTGGGCCTGAGCCCCTTTATCGCGATTACCCCCGCCCGCTCGCCCGGCTCCTCGATCTTCAGCTCGTTCGTCTTGAGCGCCATCTTCAGCCCGTCCCAGGAGAAGGGGTTGCGGAGCAGCTCCTCGATGGGCAGGACGAGGTAGCCGCCGTTGGCCTTGTGGAGCGAGCCGGCCCTGATCATCGTAAAGTCGGTCGAGAGGATCCCGAACTGGGCCTCCTTCTCGCTCCTCCCGAGGAGGTTGATGAACGTCGGGTTCGGCTCGAGGACTACCGGAGCCCCTTTCAGCCCGGAGTTGTCGACTATAACGTTCACCTCATACTTCCTGAAAGGCAGCTCCCTTAGCCAGGGGAAGAGGAGCGATGCGGCGGCCGATGCCCCAGGTGCGGGGCCGGCGGCGGCGGAAGCGGCAGCGGCAGGGATCGCGCCGGGCAAGCCCTCTGCCCCCCCGGGCGCCTGGAGGAACATGGCGTGGTTCTCGACGATGTCTTTCTCGACGTCCTGAAGGTATGACACCACCTCGGGCACGCCCCTGTACTTCTGAGTCAGGGCAGCGATCTCATGCCCGATCGCGTACGTCACTATCTCCCGGTCCACCTTCTCCAGGCTTGCGATTATCTCCTCGTCCAGCGCCCTCAGCTGGCGCAGGCCGGCCTGGAGGTCGGACTCCATGTGCTCCCTCCGCCGCTGGATCTCGTTCCTCATCTCGGTGCTCAGCGTCATGAACTCCTGGTCGCTTATGGGCCGGCCGTCCACCAGCGGCACGATGAGGAGCCCTACCGGGGAGAGCTGTATGGTGAACCCGGCTGCCCGGGCCTTCTCGTTAATGTCAAGGAGGACCTTCCTCTTCTCGCCCTCTGCCGCCCGGATGGCAGACTGCTTCCTGGTCGCGATCTCCTCACTCTGGAACGCCTTCGGTATGACCCTCTTGGCGGTGTTTATCAAGTTCGCCATGTCCTGCCTGAACTCGCGCCCCTTACCGGGCGGCAGCCTTATCGCGATCGGCTCGTACTGGTTATTGAAGTTGTTGACATAGCACCAGTCGGAGGGCGGGGGGCCCTCCTTGGCCAGCTCGTCGAGGAACTTCTTGACGGCAGTGGTCCGGCCGGTCCCGGGGATGCCTGCAACGTAGACGTTGTATCCGAATTCATCTATGCCAAGACCGAACTTGAGGGCACTCACGGCCCGCTCCTGGCCGATTATCCCCTGGTAGGGAGCGAGGCGGGAGGTGTTGGGCGCCTTCATCTTGCCCGGATCGTAAGTCCTCCTTAATTTTTCGACAGGTACTTCAAACCCCATTGAGGAAGCACCTCAAAAAAAGTCATTACGATCTATATCTTTGCGTACACTAAAAAATCCTTCTTTTCGCAGCACCATAGTTTAAAGGTGGCCGGGTGCGAGCGCAGGCAGGAAGAGGCGAGCTGCGTACCGCGTACCGCGTACCGCGTACCGCGGGACAGGGCGGGGGGAGGCGGCCCGGGGTGTGGCTACCGTTCAGTGCTCGCGCCACTTTATTGCTATGACGCCCGCTAGGATGAAGACGGCGGCGATGGCTGAGAGAACTTCGAGGTTGAAGAGGGCGCCGGCTGCATCTTTGTAGAGCATGGCGTTCCTCAGCCCGTTGGCGAAGTAAGTCAGCGGAAGGATTTTGGCGACCTCTTGCATATAGCCGGGCATCACATCGAGCGGCCAGAAAGACCCTGAGAGGAACATCATAGGAAAGGCGATGGCGTTGCCCAGGGCGGTGGAGGCCTCGACGTTCTTGACGATACCGCCGAGTATCATACCCAGCCCCGAGAAGGCGATTATGCCGACGAGGAGCACCGCGACCGAGAGCATGTCGGGGACAGCGACGATCCCGAAGACGGTATAGCCGAAGATTATCATGACAGCGGTGAGCAGGACGCCCATCACGATCTGCGTTATGATGTTGCCGGCGATCCAGTCGAACTTGGTCAGGGGCGTCGGCAGGAGCCTCTTAATGACGTTCCTCCGCCTCAGGTCAGTCATAGTACCGGTGAGCCCGATGACCCCGTTGGTCATGATGAATGCGGCGATATACCCCGGCATGTAGTAATCGACTGCCCTGAACGTTGTGGCTGCATACGTCTCGTCCTCAGAGTATATGACCTCGCTGGCGCCGATGAGGCGGTAGTTGAACGCGCTCGCGACGCTCTCGATTATGCCCCTCGCGATCGTTGCCCCCTGGTCGGAGGGGTCGTAGATGTAGACGAGGCCGACGTATGTGATGTTGGTGCCGGCTACCGCCTGACCGAGCCCCTCCAGCCCAGCCTGGAGGCCGGCCGACTGGTTCTGGGGGATGAGCTGCCCGTACCGCTGCACCAAGTAGCTCAGGGTCTCGTACGTAATGTTCATCCTGATGGCGGAGGTCCCGCTCATCATGTTGTCGTGGAAGCCCTCGGGTATGATAAGGATCCTGTAGTTGGAGAAGGAGCCGGAGTGGCTCTTCGCGAACGCCCGGGCGTCCTCCCCTGCGGGGATCATCGTTATGTCCACCGCGCCGGTGCCGTTGAGGGCGCTGATGAAGCTCGAGGAGAGTTCGGTCCCGGTCTCGATCCCGGTTCCATTGACCGTGTCCTGGTTCTGGACGAAGATGCTGAACGAGGTGCTGCCCGATCCCCCGAAGACGGTGCCGAAGACGAGGAGCAGGAGCAGAGGGAAGAGAAAACTGAAGAAGATGCCGCTCTTGCTGCGGAGCCAGCTCTTCAGGGTGATGTTGGAGACGGAGAGGGCCTTCATGCGGGACCCTCCTTGAGCCTCTCACCGGCAAGCTTGAGGAAGACGTCCTCGAGGCTGGGCGTTATTACCTCGATATCTTCAAAGGGGGCCTCGGTCATGATCCTCTTGAGGTCCCCCCGGTCCTTCAGGTATATGGTGATCGAGCCGTTCTCATGCAGTGCATCGAACTCCTCGACGAGCTTCTTGGCAGCCGCTTCGCCTACGTTCCGGAGGGCCACCTTCTTCATGCCGCCGTACCTCTCGATCAGGTCCTTCGGGGTTCCTATGGCAGCGATCTTGCCGCGGTTGACGATCGCCACCCTGTCCGAGAGGAGCTGCGCCTCCTCCATGTAATGGGTCGTGAGGAAGACGGTCTTCCCCTTCTCCTTCAGGCCGGTTATGAACCTCCAGACGTCCCTCCTCGATCTCGGGTCGAGGCCGGTGGTGGGCTCGTCGAGGAAGGCGATCTCTGGGTCGTGCACCACGGCGGAGGCTATGCCGACGCGCTGCTTCATGCCTCCCGAGAGGGCGTCGAACTTCTTGTTCCTGTCGTTCACCAGGTCCAAGGCAGCGAGCACCTCGTCGACCCTGGAGGTGTCGCCGTAGAGGCTGCCGAAGAACCTGACCACCTCCGAGACCTTGAGGTTCTCGAACATCGAGAACTCCTGGGGCAGGACGCCTATCTCACGCTTGATCCTCCGGACGTCCTCGGGCTTGGATGTGTCATAGCCCAGCACCCTGACGCTCCCGGAGGTGGGCGAGCGGATGCATTCGATGATCTCTATCGTGGTGGTCTTGCCGGCCCCGTTGGGGCCCAGCAGGGAAAAGACCTCCCCCTTGGCTACGTCGAAGGAGATATTGTCGACCGCCGGAGCCTTACCGTACATCTTCACGAGCGAGTCGACAGATACGGCATCCACCATTTTTGACCACAAGCTGGAAAAGGCATTACCGTAAATAACATTATCGGGGGAGGGCCTGCATGCCGCCCTGCCTGCCTACCTCGCCCCGCCGCCACCTCCCCCGAATCCGCCTCCGCCTCCGAACCCGCCGCCGCCGAACCCTCCCCTGCTACCGCCGCTGCTTGGAACCCTGACGGTCGCTATCGGGTGGAAGAAGATCGGCATAATCAGCGGGAGGGATGCCTCATCCATGGGCACCTTGAGCTCGCCCATCACCTTTGCCACCTTGTCGCCGACCCCCAGGGCGGTCCCATAGACCAGCCACTCACCCCACATGGAGAGGTCGTTGGGGTCGTACTTCCTCATCTGTGCCATGTCCGAGAGGAACCTCCTGAAGGCGTCCCACTCGAGCTTCTCCCTGAAGGCCTCGCCCTTCCACTTCCCGAAGAGCGTCGCAGGGAAGGCCACCGCCGCTATCGACTGGAGGAGGAGGACGAGGGAGGCGCCCGCCGCCCCAGCAGCGACCGACGCGATGAGGGGGAAGGCGGCGAGGAGGGCGACCGATGCAACGAGGAGGAGCACCGCGGATATTATAAACGGGGAGATCCTGCCGCGCCCGCTCACTATGAACTTGGAGGCGGCGCGGCGGTTGCCCACCTTCGTCAGGTAGTAGTACTCGCTCCGCAGGCTCGTTGCCGCCCTGTAGCTGCGCCCGCTCTCGACCTGATCGACGTACCTGCTGACCGTGCCGCTGTCCAGGACGCCGTCTACCGAGAGGCTGCTCAGGAAGCTGAGCACCCTGCGCTCATAGTCATCGTCCGACTCTGTGCTGAGGATATTTATCGTCATGCCGCCCCCGTCCTTTATCTTCAGCTTCCCCCTGCGGCTTAGGTCGAGGATCGTGGCGTAAAAGCCGTTCTGGTCATAGTCCACCGCGTCGCCGTGGAAGACCAGGTTCACCAGCCAGGGCTTCCTCTCCCGGTTCGGGGGCGTGCTCAGGTACTCGGGGACGGTGAACGGCTGCTCCCTGCCGAAGAGGAGGTAGACCCCGAGGAAGAGGAGAGGGAACACTATTAGGAGAGCCCGGGTGATGGTCCCCAGGGCCCGGGCAGCGTTGTACTGGAGAGAATAGGCGGCGTTGGCGCTGACGGTCCGGCCGGTTACGTCGTTCATCTCGGTGACAAAACCGTCCATCACCTGAAGGACATCACCCCTGAGGAGCATCTCCACCTCGAGGAGCTCGTTCCCGCCCGAAGAGCCGGTCAGGACTATGCTGTCGCCGGTGCGGGTGGTGCTGAGGGTGGGGGGGTGCGGGTAGATCGACGTGACGTAACCGGCGTCTGCGATCGTGATCGTCACGTTCCGGTATGTCAGGTGCTCGTCGGCCAGCTTCAGGCTCAGGTGGGCATCCTCCCCGTCATATTCGACCGGCGGATGGATCTGGAAGATGTACCTAACAGTATAGGTACCCGCGCTGTACCTCGCGGGGTTGAATATACCGACCTCGTTGTACTCGGCGAGCGATCGGATCGTGTTTATCGCCGTACTGCTCGCTGTGTCAGCCCAGACGGAGCCAGAGTAGTCTTTCAGGTAAGGGATGGTTCCGGGCGGGGCGTCGACATCTACCAGCGTGATGAACGGCATGTCGATCGGCGAAGTTGTGAGGGGGGCGTCCCAGAGGCGGAAGAGCATGCGGTACTCGCCGGAACGCTTCACCTCGTACGTGTACTCCTCCACCAGCGTGCCGTTGAAGTGCCAAGTGGCGCGGTAATCGCTGACCACCGCGTCCCCCTCCGTCAGCGCAGGGAGAGACTCGATGATCAAGATGCCTGCGACGCCCAAGGCGAGCGTCAGGGTGACCAGCGCGGCGATCTGTCGTATCTCGGCCATTTCTACCGATCCTTTCTCCGGATTTTGCCTTCTGGTTCAGTCCTTTCCCGGCCTAGAACTCGATCCTGGGGGCCCTCTCGGCGGCCTCCTCGACCCTGAGGTACTCCATCTTGGTCAGGCCCATCAGCCTGGCTATGAAGTTGGACGGGACGACGTCCTGCTTGGTATTGTACTCCTGCACGATGTTGTTATAGGTGTACCTGTGCCTGGCGATCTCGTCCTCTATGCCCTTGACGGAGTCCATCAGGCTTGTGACGGTCCCCGCGGTCTTGAGCTCGGGATAGTTCTCAGCCACCGCCAGGATGTTACCGAGGATCTGCCTGGACTCGCGGTCTATGTTGCCCAGACTGCCGGCGCCAGCCTTGAAGACCTCCGCCCTCATGGCGGTCACCCTCTCGAGGGTCTCCTTCTCGAACTTGGCGTAGCTCTTCACGGCGCCCAGCAGCTGCTCGATCATGTCCAGGCGTTTCTTCATTGCGACGCGCGCCTGGCCCAGGGTGGCCTCGGCAGCGTTTTTCAGGCTCTGGAAACGGTTATAGACCGAGAAGTAATACCCGATGAAGCCGAGCAGTACAACGACCACTACAGCTGCTAAAATCAATAAAACCCAATCCATGAACGTTCACAATCTGCAATTCGCTTGATTGCGGATTTAAACCTTTTTATTATAAAAGGATCGCCCTTGTGCATCCCACTGCAGCTTTGCTGTGCCCCGATAACGAACTCGCCGTTTCTTATTGGAACCGCGCCGGACGTGCGTCAGCTCTGCTCCCCGGCCTGTGTTCAGCCCCGGCATATGCCAAACAACACCGGCGACGGTTTCGTGAGGCCTACAGCGGAAGTCTGCCCAGAAGCCGAGCATCCGGGGGGCACTATGCGCCATAAAACCTCTGACTGAGCCCGAATTACGGGGGATTTCGGTTTGCCTGGCGGCAATACAAGGAACGCAGGTAGCACCGCCCATCCCAGACGGACTCCCAAAAAAGGGGAGGGGGCGCCCTCATCCGCGTGGTCCAGCGAGTGATCAGTTCAGCATTTTATTGTAATGACGTCACGATCGCTGTTCTTGGTTATGTACTCCGCGACGCTTCCTAGCACAGTGCTCTTCAGCCCTGTAAATCCCCTTGTACCGACGACTATGACAGAGTCCTCGTACTTCCCGGCCTCGGCGATCAAGGCGCCGCCTGCGTTGGACCATGCGCCTATCACCTTGGACTCTGCTTCAACGCCCGCGCTCTTGGCCCTCTCCTCGTACTTCTTGAGGAGGGTTTTTACCGAAGACTCGTATTCGGCTGGAACCTGTGGGGCATATGGCGGGAGGAATCCGAGCACGGTCGGGTTCGGGTATACGTTCGCTATTATGAGCTTTGCGCCCTGGCATTTCGCGAGCGCAATACTGGCATCCAGTGCAGACTCGGCATACTTGGATCCATCTACGCCGACCACAATTGTCTTCCACAACTGGCGCGCCATTTTATGCACCTTTCTGTGATATATCATATAATTACCGCTTTATATGCTTTGTGACGTGCCCTGCATAAGCTGCGCAAGTTCTGCGGGTGCAGGAGGCGCAGGGTCGATTGGGACCGCCCGTTTCTCCGCGCCCTCAGTGCATAGCTGGGTGAATGGGACGTTGTTCAGGGTTGTATTTATGCGGTTTCCGGCAACATGCAAGAGGTACGGCGAAGCGATTGAAGCGATTTAATGGCGACCTGGCCCCGTTGCTGAGCGCCGGTCTTCACGCTGAGGCTGCATCTTCCAATAATTTTTTATCCATCGGCGCACTGATGCACTAGTAGCCCGGGACCATATGCCTGAAAACATAACAGTTAGGCACGGACGGATAGAGAAAGACCCAGAGAGCCTGCTGGTGGAGCTGAAGCGCCGTACCGCAGAGCAGAAGGCTATACTCTCGTCTATGGTCGTCGGGGTGGCGATCTATGACCGGTCTGGATACATGGTCAGCCTGAACCCTGCGGGCAGCAAAATGATGGGGCTCACCGAGTCAGACCTGCCCAAACACTACGGCGATGTGCTCTCCGCGTTACATATGGAGGACTGGGAGGGCAGACCGATATCTCATGAGAAGACGTCTGTGGCGCGGGCGCTAAAGGGCATGACGGTGAAAGACTACCAGTTCACCGTCCTCCTTAAGAACCTGGAGAGGCGCTGGCTGCTCGGGAGCGCGTCGCCCATACGGTCAGAGGAGGGAGAGATAACAGGCGTGGTGCTCACGATCGTAGACGCCACAGAGCAGAAACAGGCAGAGGAGATGGCTGCTGCCGTTCGGCAGCGACTTTTCACCGTGCTGGAGACGTTGCCGATAATGATCTGCCTGCTGACGCCTGATTATCATGTGGCCTTTGCAAACCGCAGCTTCCGTGAACGGTTCGGTGAATCCCATGGCAGGCACTGCTATGAATATTGCTTCGGCCTCGGGCGCAGCAAACCCTGCGAGTTCTGCGAGGCATACCGGGTGCTGGAGACTGGCCAGCCCCACCAATGGGAGATTACCAGTCCGGATGGGAGCACGCTAGTAGCACATGACTATCCATTCAACGACGTGGACGGTTCTCCGATGATCCTTGAGATGGCGGTCGATATCACCGAACGCAAGAGGCTTGAGGAGGAGCTGAGGCAGTCAGAGAGGTTGTCAGCCGTAGGCAAGACCGCAGGGATGGTGGGGCACGACCTCCGTAATCCGCTGCAGGCCATCGCAGGAAACATCTCCTTGATGAAGGAGATGCTCGCCTTCCCCTCGCTGGGCCCTGCAGAGCGGGAGGGGCTCTCCCGGAACGTGGAGGAGATCAGCGGCCAGGTGAGGTATATGGACAAGATCGTATCCGACCTGCAGGACTATACCAGGAGCTTCAGACCAGTCATTACAGAGACGGATCTGATGAAGCAGGTGAAGGGAGCACTCTCCACGGTCAGAGTACCGGGAAACGTAGATACGGTGCTGACGATGCCCGAAGGCTTTACTGCCAGGGTAGACCCGTTGCTCATGAGACGGGCACTGACTAACCTGATCAACAATGCGGTGCAGGCCATGCCCGACGGAGGAAGGTTGACGATAAGCGCTTACAGGGACGGGGGCGGGGACGGGAGCGGGAGCATTATTACGGTAGAGGATACGGGTGTTGGCATACGTGATGAAGACAAGCCGAAGATATTTACCCCCCTGTTTAGCACCAAGTCGAAGGGGCAGGGCTTGGGGCTGGCGGTGAGCAAGAGGCTGGTCGAAGCGCACAACGGCACACTGACATTCGAGAGCGAGTACGGAAAAGGCACAAAGTTTACGATAAGGATACCCTAGCCGGTGCACGCTGAGAGGGAGCGGCAGCTACAACCCGGGGGCGTCTGACAGCAGACTCCCGGCATGGACAGCATTGCGGTGCAGCTGAACCGGGGCTTGAGAAGCCATAGCAATGGTCACAGTCATACTCCTGATGCCCGGGGTGGTAGGGCGATCAATGCGGCGAGGCGGCGCAGACCCAAAACGGGCCTGGGAGGCTACTGCGAGAGCGGACGGTGATCCCTTAAAAGACGGCCAGCGAAGGGAGATCCGGTTTCCATGGTTCCGCAGTAATCGGCACCCGTCAGCACTTGTCAGGCAGGAGGAAAAAAAAGGTCAGGTGTATGGAAGGTACGTTAATACGTACAGCATCCATACCCTTCCGTCTATGGGCTTGAAGTTCTCGAGGTTGGGGCCGTATATCCCTTCCAGGACGCCAAGGAAGGCACCCGCCGCATCGGGGCTGAATTTGAAGGCTGGGACCCATACGAGCCCTGCGTCGCACATCTGGTCAAAGGCATCGGCTATGTCGACTGCCCCGTCGTGGTTAAAGTCCAGCCCCTCGTGTCCGGTCGCGTTCACGCTGGAGGTGCCGTTCAGCAGCGAGAGTATCGAGGCAGCGTTATCCCTGGCCTCTATGGCGTAGGGGGAAGGCTCCGGCTCTCTGTACTCTGCCGGCTTGGGCTCTTCTGGAGGTTCTACAACACTGTAGAATACCTCCGCTAGAGTGTAGAGACCCTCACCATTTTCAGCTTCCGCATAGAACCTGAAGGTCCCCACCGCGCTGGTATTAATGGGCGAGCCGTTTGGAGCGGTAGCACTATAGTCTGCTATACCGGATTCATCGTCGCCGACAGTCCAGTTGGCAAGGACGACGTCATTGAGGTAGTATGTCGCGCCGTCCTGAGGCGCGTAGATGTTTACGACAGGGGGGGTCGTATCAGCCTGCGACCTTACCGCCGGTGTGACAGCCGTTGCAGATGCTATGAACATCATGACCACTATGGCCGAGATTGCCTTGTCCATTTCAATTTTCACCCGCATCTTGTTCCCTCCTCTGCATTCTCACACCCACCGAGCCAAGTCTCACCATGGGCGGGTTTGGAATGCTTGCCTTGGTCGATCAAAGAGGGGCTCCTCCGTCCTCAACAATGCGCGAAAAAAGGCTGAACGGCGAGCGGAGAGATGAGCGGCCGCTATCGGAGCATGCTACCATCCAAGCGTGGATGTCCGAGGGGGCAATGCTACGATCGCCGGTATTGGTAAAGGTGCACCCGCCGAACCCGTAGAGGGGGCGCGGATTCCGATCCGAATAACAGAAACAGCTGAGCCGGAGGGAAGGCTGGGAAACTTTCCAAGCGCCTAACTTATTTAATATCACATGAAATTTTTAGCGCTATACTTATTTAACAGTCGTTAGACGCTTCAATTAATTAGTGCGTCTTGATGGTCAAGATCGCTTTCTCAGCCTCCCCGGAAGCCCACAGCCAGCAGGCAGGAAAGCAGAGGCGGCCCGTTGCAATGTAAGGCCCATCTTACGGGGAGGGGATGATCGCCAGAGTGAGGGGGGTTCTGTAAACTGGCTGGTTCTATCTATATCCGGCTGATCGCTTTTGGCCTCCTCTCGCTTACAGATAGGCTAAAGCATTACGGCCCTGCGGGGGCTCTCTGCGCTATATGCGGATGAGGCACTATCAGGTGCAGCCGATCCGGGACCAAAGGGTTAGACGGACATCAGGACCGGTCACCGATAAAGGGAATTTCGTTCAGGGCCATCACAATACCCGCCGCGGCTGCCGGGGGTGCAAGAGCCCCCGCTTTCAATTAGTTTTCGCCACCTACAGAAGAGGTCTAGTCAGCACCGTCGAATATGACATCTTGCGATGGGTATTTTGGGCTAGCCTCTGACGCAGGGCCCGATTGCCCTGGCGCGCTCGGCAGAGCTAATAATCGGATAGCGTATATCGGTAGTCTGGTCAGAGGACGGTAAAGTAAGTATGCCCTTTACGCCGTTTCATCTCGGTCCGGCCCTGTGTTTGGGCGTTCCGTTGAGAGGTTACGCTCATCTGCCGACGTTTATTTTGGCCAGCGTCGTGCTGGACCTCGAACCGCTACTCGTACTACTTCTGGGACTGAACTATCCCCTGCACGGTTACCTGCACACGTTTGCTGCCGCCATCGGAGTTGGTGCGGCTTTGGGGCTTGCGACGTACCCTCTTGAGGGGATCATGCGCCCGATTTACAGGGCCCTGCAGCTGGAACCGGAGGTGGTGCCAAGAAGATCGCGGTTTGTAACTGCAGGGGCCCTGGGCGCGGTCATCCATGTCCTGTTTGATTCGCTCATATACTGGGACGTGAAGCCTTTCTTCCCGCTCTCGGCAAACCCTTTTTATGGTTGGAGCTCTTCCTCCGAGGTCTACCTCATCTGCGCAGGGATGGGGGCCCTTGGAGCGCTATTCTGGCTGATCGGTGTTGGGGCTTCCAGGCTCAGATGGGAAGGGAAAGGGGAAAGGGATTGAGAGAAGGGGAGAAGGAGAGAAGGGGGGACAGCAGTAATGCCAGATGCCCCTCCTTGTTCTCTCGGTCAATTTTAGCGGTGAGAAGGTGGTAATTGTCAGTCAGGCATCATGATCTCCCAGTATACCTTCCCCTATCCCTTCGGCCAAACCCGGCGGTCTGCGGGCCACGTTATGGGATCGTCCACATGGACCCTTATGAGGCCCAGCCTACCACACGCCGGGCACCTCATCAACTTCATGCCGGGCATCAGATTTATGGAAAGTAGTCCTCTTCCTACAGAATATTCGAAAACGTTCCCGCACTTACGGCATCTTCCCCTCACCATAAACTCACCGCATCACGTTGTGTGATGTAGATTTTATAGGTTGTGTCCCCAGTTTGGGAGGATACCTTTTATTTGACTTTAGCGGCACATAGGCAGATCCTTGTTCGCATGACCGGTAATACGGGAGGGTTGGCCGCTGCTTACTCCCAGGGCCTTATGACACCGTCGTGATCCCAGTAAGCGCAGCACATCCTGGCGGTCACGTACAGTCGTATCTTTTCGTGGTGACAGAATTTCTTGCCCAGCACATCGGTTTTGGACCAGGCGCCGGGCCAGCAGTCTTCGAGGTGGTGGAGCCAGCGGCAAAATCCGTTGAGGGGTACTTGGAGTCCATGCTCTGAAGGCAGAGCATGTGCCCCGGCGTGGCGCAGGCAAGCTTCCATATCGAGGTCATGAGAGGTGCCCCTACAGGAGGCAAACATCGAAGTCGGGGAGAAGGTCATCAAGGGTAACGAACTGCGGCTATTGCGTGGTTCACGCGGACCCTTCAGAAGGGTAAAGAAGTGGGAATAGTGCTTGGTTGATGAGCGGGGGGCTCGTCAATGGATCATATTTGTCTGAGGTCAGTCCTGCTCAGCCGCGTCCAGCTTGGCCTGAGTCACGATCTCGGTATCGTCCTTCTCGTCCCAGAGTCGCTGCTTCTTGTTCAGAAGCGCCCTCTCCGCGCCCTCCATAAACCCGCTCTCTGCAGAGGAGATCTCGTCCGCCTCCAGCATCGCGATGCGCTCCTCGTCGTCGTAGATGTCCATGGTCTCGGTCTCGGAGGCACCAAGGTCTTGCTTCCGCTCCTCGAGTCTGTCCTGCTCCTCCAGATCGTCGGCCGGATCTCTATCGACGGGCGTTTCCTTGCGTCTATAACCCTTGGCCATGGCATATCCCCACGTAATAGATGATGATGCCTGTTATTTTTACTTATTGGGCGGACGGACACCCCAGCAAGACCATCGCCCGGAAGGGCTCTCCGATACCTCTTTAAAGACGGGACGGCATATCGTGATCTGACAGGTGTTGCAACCTCTCCGGAGGGCAACGGGCCTCCGGGCCGGGGGCGGCGCTGGAGTGGAAGCTGGAGAGGGCTACGACGTAATAGTTGTCGGGGCAGGACCTGCGGGATCGGTAGCGGCCAGGGAGTGCGCCAGGGCGGGCCTGAAGACCCTCCTGGTGGAGAAGCAGAAGGTCCCGCGCCCAAAGTCGTGCGGAGGCCTGGTCACCCTCAAGGCCATGAGGATCGCAGGGGAGGCGATCCCCGAGGCGCTCTGCGGGAACGCCATCAGGGGATTCCGGCTGCACTCCCCCACGATGGAGCGGGTTGATCTCCTCTCTCGGGAGCCGATCGGTTTCTCCGTTATGAGGGCTGAGTTTGACTCGTACCTCGCGGCGCAGGCAGTGGAGAGCGGTGCCGGCTTTATCGACGGCAACGGGGTGGTCGACGTCTCAGTCTCCGCGGGCCGTGGGGTAAAGTGCAGGCTTGAGAGTGGCATCTTGGTCGGCGGGAGCCTCCTCGTGGGGGCAGACGGCGCGAAGGGGATCGTGGCCCGAAAGGCAGGCATCCGCGAGGGGTGGGAGAAGGAGGAGGTGGGCGTCTGTTTGGAGGCCACACTCCCGCTGGGGCCGAAGAGGGGCAGGATCGATCCGGGCGTGGCCGAGGTATTCTTCTCGGACATCCCCTTCGGCTATGCCTGGGCCTTCCCGAAGGGGGGGAGCATCTCGCTTGGAGTGGGCAGCTTTATGAGGTTCGCGTCGAACATCCAGAGGAGGTTCCGAGATTTTTGCGCATTCATATCGAGGAGCCGGGAGGTCGACGTCAATCCCTCCGCGTTCAACGTCCACCCCATCCCCGCAGGAGGGTTCAAGCGCCGGGTCGTCTCGGACCGCATCGTCCTGGCAGGAGATGCAGCGGGGTTCTGCGACCCGCTGACCGGTGAGGGCATCTACTATGCGATGAAGAGCGGGGCCATAGCCGCGAAGGCGTGCGCGGGGGCGCTCGCCGAGGGGGATCAGAGAGCGCCGTTTCTGGAAGGCGCATACGCCAAGGAGTGTGAGAAGGAGTTCGGTGTGAGCCTGCGCGCAGCGCTCCACCTTGCCCGCACGGCCTACGGCCACCTCCCCGAATTCTTCAGGGTTTTAAGGGGTCATGCTGGGACACTCTGGATCGATCTCGCGGTGGGCAGGGCCACGTATGCCGGGATCAAAAAGAGGGCCCTTCCCCTCTTGCTGGCAGGACTCGTCGGCAGGGAGGGTGCAGGCAGAGGCGGCGTGGGCGCCGACTAAAGGTCGGCGAGAAAGAAGGCCCGAAAGGCATTTGCCATCCGGTCCAGGAGCCTGAGGCCCCGCCTCTTCTCCTTGGCGCCTATCCGGACTATCCGGTACCTCTCCCTCGTCATCGATATGCCGCTCTCTTCGAAGAAGACGTACGTGCTTGATCTGTCCATACGAACGTCGAGGGTCGCCGGTACGCCCGCGTGATTCACAGTGTTGATTGCAGTATGGCTCGTGAATGGAACCCCCTTCGGAAAGCAACCCCTTCAGGATAGCGCTATTTTATGCAGTTCCTGTAAGTCAGGGAGCTATATATAGTTCACTGTGGCAGGCGGCGTCAGGGTTCAATAAATGCGTCCGGTGAGGCTTATTGACAAGAAGGACCGAAACCGAGAACGGCTCCGAGGAGACCGCCGGAACTAGATTGTCCCCCATGGCAGGGCATTCCCCTTCCGGCTTTCCCATGCGGCAACTTTCCGCGGTCGTGGCGCCCGATTCTATCCAGGCGTCCTGGTCCAACCCGTTGCGCATCC